>PJTZ01000106.1_pt1 | contig 80233 bp, 65 predicted proteins | sample 1512131 | NCBI WGS metagenome assembly PJTZ01 (sample SAMN08177679, study PRJNA422409) | Soil metagenome, whole genome shotgun sequencing project. | reverse complement strand
TCTCGATCCCGATGGAGTCGAAAGCGTCCGGCGCCGCGAGCACGTAATAGGTCCAAAAGCCGAAAAAGGCGACCACCGCGAGTACCAGCACGCCGCCCGCAGCCATCAAGCCGCGCAGCACCGGATTTTGGCCCTTTGCCTTGGCCGATGCAGCCTCAACGGCAACACCGCCACGCTGCACCTGTTCGGCTTCAAACGCATCGAGCGCCGCCCGGCGTTCGCTCTCCATCAGCTCAACCCGGTTAAGACCGCTATCGAGCAGCACCGGCATCTTCATATGCTCGAGCCGCACGGCGACGCCCACCGGCTTGCCGGTCTCATCCACGCCCACCATAGGCTCCTGCCCCTTGGCAAACGTGGTGCGCATGCTGCGCTTCTTGCGGCCCGAAATATGCTCGACATAGGTCACATGCGTCCGCCCGCGCATATCGTGCACCCCGGTGATGTCCACCGGCACCACGCTCAACCGGCCAGGAGTGGCCGCCGCCCGATTGGCTGCTGCCGTCTGCAAGGCTGTATAGACCATGGCAAAGAGACCGCCGCCAAACAGCAGCATGAACACCGCAAAGGTGATCGTGCGGTTCCACAGCATGTCGAGGCCGAGGCTCAACGTCGCCAGATCAGGATCATCGGCATCCACCACCAGCTCGACCATGTAGTCACTGCTGGAAAGGTCGAAAAAGGCCAGTGAGATATGCTTCTCGTAATCCTGCCCCTCAACGCTATAGACCACATCAGCCTCGCAATCGGTGAGGCCCCGGCGCGAACTGCACTCGCCGCCACGAATATCCCAGTCTTCAACGGTCACCGGATTCTGGCTGATCCGCCAGTCGCGCAACAGGCCCGGTCCCTGCCACCAGCCCAGACCAATGGCCATAGCCAGAAACACAAGGAAAGAAAAAGCCAGAGCCGGCTGCTGGGCAAAGGGGCGCTTGGCCACACTCAGCGTCCGGTTGGGGAAGGGAAGTGTGATTTCAGACATGGAAAACTCTTGGAAAATTGCCGGCTAGAGCCCGACTCGCGCTCGGCAATGAATAGGATCGCGGCGGCGTGATCCAGCGATATCAATGCGCCAATTGTGGAAAAGAGAGGGCCGACCACTTAGCGCGCGTGACGATGTCGGCGCAAAAAGGTTGCCGCGACTGGCGCTTGACGGCCATTCCCGCTATTGCCTGTCTCAAATCGAGGAGAAAATCCCATGATTATCGAGCCCAAGATTCGCGGCTTCATCTGCACCACCGCCCACCCCACCGGCTGCGCCACAAATGTGCAGCGCCAGATCGACCATGTGACAATCAAGGGCGCGATCCCGTCCGAGCGCAAACGCGTGCTGGTTCTCGGCTGCTCGACGGGCTATGGCCTCGCCTCGCGCATCGTCACCACATTCGGCAGCGATGCCGACACGGTGGGCGTTTCATTCGAGCGCGAGCCCGGCGAAACCAAGCCCGCCTCGGCTGGCTGGTATAATAACCGTGCCTTCGAAAACCGCGCCAAGGCTGCCGATCGCAAAGCCATCACCATCGAAGGCGATGCCTTTTCCGATGCGGTGAAGGCCGAAACCATCGAAGCCATCAAGGCCAATCTCGGCCAGGTCGACCTCGTCGTCTATTCGCTGGCCTCCCCGGTCCGCACAGATCCTAAGGACGGCGTCACCTATCGCTCCGCCATCAAGCCCTATGGGGCGCAGGTCACGTCCAAGACCCTCAATACCGGCACCGGCGAAGTCTCTGAGATTTCCGTCGAGCCTGCGACTGAGGAAGAAGCCGCTGCCACCGTCAAGGTGATGGGCGGCGAGGATTGGGAACTCTGGATCGCCGCGCTCAGCGAAGCCGGTGTTCTGGCCGATGACTTCATGTCCCTCAACTACACCTATCTTGGCTCCGAGCTGACCTGGCCGATCTATCACAAGGGCACACTGGGCCGCGCCAAGGCCGATCTCGACCGCGCCGCCAAGGCCATCCGCTCCGCTCATGGCGAGCACGCTGCTCATGTCGTCGCCCTCAAGGCCGTGGTCACACAGGCAAGCTCGGCCATTCCGGTCGTGCCGCTCTATGGCACGCTTCTGATCAAGGTCGAGGACGAAATGGGCCTCGGCGAAGGCCCGATCCAGCAGATCGACCGCCTGTTCCGCGACAAGCTCGTCGGCGATATCGCGCTCGACGACGAAAGCCGCATTCGCGTTGACGATTGGGAGCTGTCGGATGCGATGCAGGCCGAACTCAAGAAGCGCTGGGCCATGCTAACCACCGAAAATCTTGGCGAATTGGCCGACCTGCCGAAATACCGCGAAGAGTTCATGAAACTCTTCGGCTTCGCCGTCGGCGGCGTCGACTATTCCAAGGATGTCGACCCCCGCGTGGTCGAATAACACGCGAGAGCCGACGCTACCCACCAACGTCATTGCCGGGCTTGACCCGGCAATCCACGCCGCAGCGCGCTGGATCACCGGGTCAAGCCCGGTGATGACGATTACTGATAGGATTGAGGCTCTCAGACTGGCGGGTATTGATGTTCCCCGCCCTGCCAGTCGCGCACGGTAAAACATCCATCGCTTCCCGCAATCGGGCCCGCGCCGATATCGGCCTTGCCATATCCACCGGGGATATCGAGCACATAGGTCGGCTGGCACAGGCCGGAAATCCGCCCGCGCAACGCCGCCACCAGCGCCTGTCCCTCTTCGATACCCACCCGAAAATGTCCCGTTCCCGGCGCCAGATCGGGATGATGCAAATAATAGGGACGAATACGGTTTTCGACAAAGCCGCGCATCAACTCAGCCAGCACCTCGACCGTATCATTGACGCCGCGCAGCAGAACCGTCTGGCTGATCAACGCAATACCGCCTGCGACCATCAGATCGAAACCGGCCCGAGCAGCCGCCGTCAACTCGCGCGGATGGTTTGCGTGTACAGCCAGATAGGTTGTCTTGCCGCTGGCCTTGAGCGCCGCGACCATTTCCGCATCGATCCGCTCCGGCTCCACCACCGGCACGCGCGTATGAAAGCGGACCACTTTGACGTGGCTGATAGAAGCCAGCCTCTCCATGATCACCCGCAACCGGCGCGGCGACAGCACCAGCGGGTCACCGCCCGTCAGGATCACTTCCCAGATGTCTTCATGCGCCGCGATATAGGCCATAGCCGCATCAAGTTCGGCCGACGTAAGCGTCCCCAGCCCCTGCGGCCCCACCATTTCGCGCCGGAAACAAAAGCGGCAATAAACCGGGCAGACATGCACGGCCTTGAGCAGCACCCGGTCCGGATAGCGATGCACAATCCCGTCCACCGGCGAATGGGTGAGATCGCCAATCGGGTCGGCGCGCTCATCCGGCGTGGTCACCAGTTCTTCCGGTGAGGGCACATACTGCCGGGCAATCGGGTCTGCTGGATCATTCGGATCAATCAGCGCCAGCACAGCGGGCGTGATAGAAATAGCATATTTTTCAGCCACGGCGTCGAGGCCAGAATCCGCCGGGCTCAAATTAGAACGAACGAGATCGGCAACCGATTTCACCGCACGCACTTCCTTGCCCCCCTCCCCCTGGAGGGGAGGGGTTAGGGGTGGGGGTGCTGCGCTCACCCCATGCTCCGAGCGTGAGCCAGCCGCAGAACCTCCACCCTCATTCCCTCCCCTCAAGGGGGAGGCAGGCGCAGGAACCGCCACTGTCTTTTTCGCACCACTCATTCCGCCACCGGCGCCCACAGCACCGCCTCGATCCGCTGCGCACCAGTGGCCAGCATCACCAGCCGATCGAACCCCAGCGCCACCCCGCTGGCCTCTGGCATGAAATCGAGCGCCGCCAGAAAATCCTCGTCTATCGGATAGCGCTCACCATAAAGCCGCGCCTTCTCGACCATCTCCGCCTCGAACCGCACCCGCTGCTCTGCCGCATCGGTCAATTCGCCAAAGCCATTGGCCAGTTCGACGCCACAGGCGTAAACCTCGAACCGCTCCGACACCCGCCGATCCCCCGGCACCCGCCGCGCCAGCGCCGCCTCGCAAGCCGGATAGCGGTCGAGCACCGTCACCCGCCCATTGCCCAGCTTCGGCTCAACCTTTTCGACCAGCACCTGCGTGAAAAGATAGGACCAGCTTCGATCCTCGGACACAGGCAGACCGGCCTGCTCCATCTGGGCAGCCAGAGCTTCGCCATCCGGCACACCGTCCGAATCCATGGTGGATAACAGGTCGATCCCCGCATGGATCATGAAGGCATCGGCCACACTGATCCGTTCTGCCTCAGCGATCGGATCGCATTCGCGCCCCCGAAAACTGAACTGCGCAATGCCCGTAATCTCTGCTGCCAGTCGGATCAAAGCCAATGTGTCGGCAATGATGTCTTCGTAAGGCGCATTGGCCCGATACCATTCGAGCATGGTGAATTCGGGATGATGCAGCGCAGAACGTTCCCGATTGCGCCAGACATGCTGGAGGCTGGCAATCCGCGTCTCACCCGCCGCCAACAGCTTTTTCATGGTGAATTCGGGCGAGGTGTGCAGATACATGGCCTGCCCCTGCCCGTCATTGCCGATCATTTGCGTGGCAAAGGCATGCAGATGCGTCTCATTACCCGGCGAGCGTTGCAGCCCCGGCGGGTCAACGATCAGAAAATCGCGCTCCGCAAACCATGCCCGCACCCTTGCGTCGATACGCGAGCGCGCCAGAAGTGCCATGCGCCTGTCGGCATGGCGCGAAGGATGCCACCAGCTTGAAGTGTCCGATGCGGTCATGAAAGGGTTTCTTGCGGTCTGGTCTGGCGAAAAGGCGCGGAATAGGGTATCGGGCGCACGACAGAAAAGATAAAGGCGCGCGGACGGCCTAGCCTCTAGACCGCGCCAGCGATTGCAACAAGGAAGAATTATGGTCAAGGTCATCGCCTCGTCCCTGCGCAAAGGCCATGTCGTCGAGCAGGACGGCAACCTCCACGTGGTCCTCACCGCCGAAAACGTTCACCCCGGCAAGGGCAATTCGGTGACCAACGTCACCATGCGCCGCATTTCCGATGGCGTGAAGGTGATCGGTCGCTGGCGCACCGTGGAAATGGTCGAAAAGGCCGATGTGGATGATCGTGAATACGATTACCTCTATTCGGACGGCGAAGGCCACCACTTCATGGAGCCCTCGACCTATGAGCAGATCACCGTCGGCGATGACGTGATCGGCGACCAGAAGGCCTATCTCTCCGATGGCATGAAGGTTCACCTCATGACCCATGAAGGCATCGCGCTCTCGATGGAACTGCCGCAGCGCATGACCTTCGAAATCGTCGAGACCGAGCCGGTGGTCAAGGGCCAGACGGCTTCCTCTTCCTTCAAGCCCGCCGTGCTCAACAATGGCCTTCGCGTCATGGTCCCGCCCCATATCGGTGCCGGCACCCGCATCGTCATCCTCACTGACGACAATTCCTACGTCGAACGCGCCCGTGACTGATCGCTAGGCGATCTGGCGTTCCGTAAGAAACAAAAAACGGGCCCTCTGGGCCCGTTTTTCTTTGTCCTCTAGGCAGCTCAGGCCGCCTTGAGGTTGACCGAACTTTTCGCCAAGGTGCTGAGCTTTTCGTCCGTTGCTTCCTCTTCCTTGAGCGTCGTCAGGAAAAGGTTCATCGCATCCTTGTGGCCAAGCTGTTTGGCCCAGGTGGCGAGTGTCCCATAGCGTGCCATTTCGTAGTGTTCGACCGCCTGTGCGGCAGCAACCAGACCCGCATCGAGGGCCGCAGTGCCCTTATACTCGTCCATGATTTCCTTGCCTTCCTCGATAATCCCGAGGATGGCGTCACAGGTCTTGCCACGCGGCGCCTTGCCCAGCATTTCAAACACTTGTTCGAGCCGCTCGACATGCACCTCGGTTTCTGCCCGGTGCTGTTCGAAGCCTGCCTTCAACTCTTCAGATTGTGCAGCCTTGGCCATCTTCGGCAGGGCTTTGAGGATCTGCCGTTCGGCGTAGTAGATGTCCTTGAGCGTATCGAGAAACAGGTCGTCCAATTGCTTGTCAGCCATTCTTTCATCTCCAGAATTGAATGTGGTGATGACGCTGGCCGATGAACGGCAGGCAGGTCTCGAAGTTCCCCACCTGCCGATCACATGTCACGTCAGGCAAACAATTTTGTCAGCCACTTCATCTGTTCACGATCCTGGAAAACCTGACCGCCTTCGTGATTGTTGAATTCGTATTCGACGATGCTCTTGTCCGCGCCCGCAAAAGCCTTGAAGGCTCCATAGACGGTCGAGGGCGGACAGACATCGTCCATCAGCGCCACCGAGAACAAAGCCGCGGCCTTGCTCTGCCGGGCAAAGTTGACGCCATCAAAATAGCGAAGCGTCTCGAAAACGGTCTCTTTCTTCTCACGATGCTGAGCGAGGAAGCGCACGATTTCCAGATACGGATCACGCCCCGCCGTCCGCACCGCACGCGGAAAATCGCAGAGGAATGGCACGTCAGGCATCACTGCCTTGACCCGGCTATCGAGCCCTGCCACCGCCAGCGCGATGCCCCCACCCTGCGAACCGCCGCAGACCGCAATGCGCTCGGCATCGACAAAATCGAGCCCGGCCAGCGCATCAATGGCCCGCACGCCGTCGGTGAAGACACGGCGATAGTAATATTCGTTTTTGTCCAGCACGCCCTTGGTCATCAGGCCCGGTATCTGGCTGGTCGAGCCCACCGGATCGGGCGTCGCGCCCGTGCTCCAGCCAGAGCCCTGCCCGCGCGTATCCATGCGAAAATAGGCAAAGCCCGAAGCGGCCCAATGCAACTGCTCATGGGGGAAACCACGCCCGCCGCCATAGCCCACATACTGCACCAAAAGCGGTAGCCTGCCCTCACGCACTTTCGACAGCACCAGCCAGCCCTTGACTGGATGCCCACCAAAGCCAGGAAAGGTCACATCGAAAACCTCGATCAGCTTCAGCGTCGTCTCAGCCGGGACCATGGACACATCGCCGCCAATCGCCCGCGCCTCTTCAATGGTCGCCGCCCAGAAATCCGCAAAATCGGCGGGCATGGTGACGGCGCTCTCATAGGCGTCGATGGCGGGATGAACGAGATCGGGAAAGGGCACGGCTCAGCTCCGGCTGAAATGATTTAGCGCCGCCAATCTGCGATCAGCCCGGCATTTTTTCCAGATCAATGGCGCACTTGCCCACCGCTGATTACAGCACCACCGCTAAAACACCTGCCCGCGATCCAGCAGCCTGCAGTGCTCGAACAGCGCCGAGGTTTCCTCAACCTGCCCCGCCTCGATGGCAGCGATCAATCGCTCAAACATCCGCACGCTCTGCAACCGATAGTCCGGCCCGCTCAGCGCCCCCTCGCGCGTCAGCGCCAGAGCCAGCGTCAGTTCGACGACACCGATCACCGAGCGCAGCAACATGTCCTGCGCCGCATCGGCAATCACGCCATGGACTTCGAGACACGCCAGCCCGAACTGCTCGATACTGTCATCGGCAGTATCCATCTGGTGGCACCAATATTTGAGCAGGCGCACATGTTCGGCTGTGCGGTGCTGCGCCGCCAGCGCCACCATGGGCGCTTCAAGCACGGCGCGAGCGCGAAAAAGGCTCTCGTAAAAAACCGGGTCGGGCGGCGCATCGAAATGCCAGGCCAGCACCTGCGGATCGAAAAAATTCCAGCGTCCGCGTGGGGAAACGCGTGTGCCCACCTTTGGCCGCGCTTCCACCAGCCCCTTGGCCTCAAGCGTCTTCAGCGCCTCGCGCAGCACCGTGCGCGAAACGCCGTAGGTTTCCATCATCACCACGTCGCTGGCCAGAACCGAGCCGATGGGAAATCGACCCGTCACGATGGACTGGCCGATTTCGTTGATGACGAAGGTGTGAAAATTTCGTGCAGCACGCCGCCCCGACAGGGACCGGATAAGGCTGCCTGTTTCGATCATGCTAGCCCTTCTCGGCCACCTTTTCCCCCGGAGCCGAGGCCGCGAAGATCAGGCGCTGCAACACGATGAACAGGAACAGCAGGATACCGATGACGATTTTGGTCCACCAGCTCGAAAGCGTCCCGTCGAAGATAATATAGGTCTGCACCAGGCCCAGCAGCATGACGCCAATAAAGGTGCCCAGCACGAACCCATAGCCCCCGGTGAGCAGGGTGCCACCGATCACCACCGCACTGATGGCATCGAGCTCCACACCCACCGCAGCCAGCGGATAACCGGCAGATGTATAGAGCGAGAACACGATTCCCGCCACTGCGGCCAATACGCTCGAGAGCATGTAAACCCCGATCGTTGTCCGCGCCACGGGCACCCCCATCAGCGAAGCTGACACCGGATTGCCGCCCAGCGCATAGACATAGGAGCCGAACTTGGTCCTGTGTGCCACCAGGGCGCCGATGATGAAGACGGCCACCATGGTCAGCCCGATAAAGCTCAGGCGCCCTCCGCCCGGCAGGCGAATGATAAGGCTCGAAATCCAGGTATAGAATTCATGGCTGATCGGCACCGAATCCTGGGTGATCACCGAAGCGCCACCGCGCGCCAGAAACATGCCCGCAAGCGTGACAATGAAGGCGGGCACCTGCAGATAATGGATCGCCATCCCCATCACCCCGCCGAATATCGCCGCCACCAGCAGCGCAATGGCGAAAGCAGAGAGCGGGTGGAATCCCGCCCAGGAGATCAGCACGGCGACCAGCACGCCGGTAAACCCGATCACAGCGCCAACCGAAAGGTCGATCCCCCCCGACAGGATAACGAAAGTCATGCCCACCGCGGCGATGCCCAGAAAGGCATTATCGGTGAGGAAATTGCCCAGAACCCGTGTCGAGAACATGCTGGGGAACTGCATCACCGCCAGTGAATAAGCGATGATGAAGATGATCGCGGTGGCGACCAGAGGACGCAGGGACCGGCTCATTTGCGCGCCTCCTGCCCAACGGGTTTCAGCCGCACCGGAACCAGACGTCCGGCCAAGGGTGATTGGATAATAAGAACCACGAAAATCAGCGCCGCCTTGACGATGAGATTGAACTCCGGCGGGAAGCCGGACACCAGAATGCCGGTATTCATCGCCTGAATGATGATCGCGCCGATCACCGCCAGCGGCACCGAAAAACGCCCGCCAAGCAGCGAAGTGCCGCCGATCACCACAGCCAGAATGGCGTCGAGTTCAAGCCAGAGTCCGGCATTATTGGCATCAGCCCCGCGAATGTCGCCCGCCACGATAATCCCTGCGACGGCAGCGCAGAACCCAGACAGCCCATAGACCAGCATCAGCAACATGCGGCTGCGAATGCCGGCAAGGCTCGCCGCTGCCCGGTTGACACCCACCGCCTCGATGAACAGGCCAATGGCCGTGCGCCGAACGAGCAAGGTCACCAATATGAGCAGAACAATCGCAATCACCGCCGCCATCGGCAGGCCAAGGAAAGAGCCCGTACCGATAAAGATCAGCACCGGATCGTTGAAGGTAACGATAAAGCCCTGCGTGATAAGCTGGGCAATACCGCGCCCCGCCACCATCAGCACCAGCGTCGCGACGATGGGCTGAATATCGAGAATGGCAACAAGAAATCCATTCCACAGCCCGCAAAGCAGACCCACCGTGAGGGCAGCGGCGACAGCGATAGGTGCTGGATAACCGGCCACCACCAATGTCGCTGCCACCGCGCCCGCCATCGCCATGACCGCGCCGACGGATAGATCGACACCTTTGGTCGCGATGACCCCAACCATCCCGATGGCCAAAATTGCCACGGGAGCCCCACGGTTGAGCACGTCGATCAGGCTGCCGAACAGGCGCCCGTCTTGCCAGGAAATACGAAAGAAGTTGGGAAACAACAGCCAGTTGATCAGCAGGATGCCGACCAGAGCCAGCAATTGGGGATTGGCCAGACGCCCCAGAACACGCCGCATCATGATGCAGGGCCCTCATTGTGATTGGCGATCGCCTGCACGATAACGCCGGGATTGATATCTTTGCCCGAGAGTTCGGCCACCAGTTCCCGATCCCGCATCACGACAATGCGCGAGGAATAGGCAACGACCTCATCCAGCTCGGACGAAATAACGACCAGCGACATGCCCTCATCGCGCAGCCGGTTGATCGTGCGGACGATTTCAGCGTGCGCGCCCACATCGATGCCGCGCGTTGGCTCGTCCAGAATAAGAAAGTCCGGATCGGTCGCCAGCCAGCGCGACAGGATCGCCTTCTGCTGGTTACCGCCCGAAAGCAGCTTGATCGGCATGTCGAGCGAAGCCGCGCGAATATCCATCGCTTCACCGAACTTGCCGGCAATTTCCATTTGCTCGTCACGATTGAGCGCGCTGAACCAGCCGAGCTTGCCTTGAAGCGCGATGATGATGTTTTCGCGCACCGACAAATCGCCAAAAATGCCTTCGGCCTTCCGATCTTCCGGGCAAAAGCCGAAGCCATTGGAAATGGCGTCGGTTGGCTTGGTAATGCTCACCGCTTTGCCGTTCAGCGTCACGCTGCCCTCATCGGCAGCATCGGCGCCAAACATTATCCGCGCCATTTCCGTGCGGCCCGAACCGAGCAACCCGGCCACGCCCACGACTTCACCTTTATGGATGGTGAGATTGAACGGGTGCACGCTGCGCTTGCGACCAAAATTCTTGAATTCGAGCAGCGTCTCGCCGAGCGGGCGCGCATCCTGCACGCCGGTCGCGCCGGAAAACGCCACATCCTTGCCCAGCATCAGCCGCACCACATCGGTCCGGGTCATATCGTCCAGCGCGCGGGTTTCCACCAGCTTGCCATTGCGCAGGATGGTGACGCGATCGGCGACGGCAAAGACCTGATCAAGGAAATGGGTGATGAAGACAATGGCGAGCCCTTTGGCCCGCAAATCGCGGATGATCTCGAACAGGCGCTCGACCTCGTTGCGGTCAAGGCTGGCCGTGGGCTCATCGAGAATAAGCACCTTGCCGGACAGTTCGACAGCCCGCGCAATCGCCACGATCTGCTGCACGGCCACCGAATAGGTGCCCAATTCACTCGACGGATCGAGATCAAGCCCATAGCGCGTCAGGATTTCGCGGGAATTCCGCTCCATCTTGCGCCGATCGACAAAGCCGAACCGCGTCGGCTGATGCCCGAGAAAGAGGTTTTCTGCCACGGAACGGTTGGGCAGGAGATTGACCTCCTGATAAACTGTGCCGATACCGTATTTCTGCGCATCCTGCGGATTATCGAGCACCACCGGACTGCCACCCACCAGCACCTGACCGGTCGTGGGTTGATAAGCGCCCGTCAAAATCTTGATCAGGGTAGATTTGCCCGCGCCATTCTCGCCCAGAAGCGCGTGAACTTCACCGGCCTTGAGGCCAAAGTCGATAGTATCGAGCGCGACATGATTGCCAAAGACCTTGATGATCCCCCGCGCTTCCAGCGCATATTCGGTCTCGCTCATCGTCTCTCCCCTGCCGCTCTTGCGCGACACACACCGTGTAGTTCGCCTCTACACTCACCACACGCACCGCGCTGCACTCACCACACGCACGCTGCCCTCGGGCTGGACCCGAGGGTCGCTATCAACACGCACAGCGCACTGTGGCTCCCTGACTGGCCCTCTGGTCCAGCCCGAGGGCGCGCGGTGTCGGTGTACGTTTGATGTCCGGCAGAAGCAGTATTGGGTGAAGGCGCTTGGCGCCTTCACCCGGACTAATATCTTAGTAGCCAAGATCCTTGCGGCGATCATATTCGCCCTGCGGATCGTCAGCCGAGGTATAGAGCTTGGACTCGGTGATGATGAACTTTTCAGGTTCAGTGCCATCGGCCAGGTAAGCAGCCAGAACGTCGAATGCCGGGCCAGCCATGTTCGGGGTCAGCTCCACCGTGGCATTGGCTTCACCAGCAGCAATGGCGGTGAAGATATCCGGCACGGCGTCAATGGACACGACCAGAATGTCGGTGCCCGGCTTGAGGCCTGCATCCTTGATGGCCTGGATAGCGCCGACAGCCATGTCGTCATTGTGGGCATAAACCGCACAAATGTCCGCCCCACCATTTTCGGCCTTGATGAAGCCTTCCATCACTTCCTTGCCCTTTGAGCGGGTAAAGTCGCCGGTCTGGCTGCGGGCGATGGTGATGTTGCTGGCGCCAGCAATCGCTTCTTCGAAGCCCTGCTTGCGGTTGATGGCCGGGGTCGAGCCCACAGTGCCCTGCAATTCGACAACCTTACAATCGGCACCGGCAACGGTGTCGACCAGCCACTGACCGGCAACACGGCCTTCAACCACCTGGTCCGAGGCAACGGAAGCCAGGTACAGGTCTTCCGGCGCATCGACGCCACGGTCGAGTAGCACGACGGGGATTTCGGCTTCCTTGGCTTCGGTCAGCACGTCTTCCCAGCCGGTGGCGACCACGGGGGCAACAAGGATGGCATCAACGCCCTGGGCGATGAAGCCGCGAATGGCCTTGATCTGATTTTCCTGCTTCTGCTGCGCATCGGCGAACTTGAGATCGACGCCGCGCTCTTCGGCCTGCTGGCGGGTCACGGACGTTTCAGCGGCGCGCCAGCCCGATTCCGAGCCGATCTGCGAAAAGCCGACAACCTTGCCCGTCAGGTCCTGCGCCATGGCGCCAGAAGACAAAGCAGTAGCGAGGCTCGCCGCGATGGCGAGCTTGGTAATGATGCTCACGATGGATCCTCCCAAAAGCCGCCCGGCGTTTTCGCTGCGGGCGATAAGAGGACGCTACATAAAGTACTATTATATGTAAAGTGGGATTGTGCATAACAAAAAGGCACCACGCAGAACGGAGCGATGCCTTTTAATTTCAATGGGTTAGGACAAGAATATTTGAACGAAACTCAATGCACCCTCGAACGCCGCCCCAACACCTCCCCCTTGACGGGGGAGGCCGGGAGGGGGTGCGAGAGCCCAGATCTCAAAGCGTGTTGCACACCCCACCCCATCCCTCCCCGTCAAGGGGAGGCTGTTATATCGAGTCCAGGCTCAGCCCCGCGTCACCGTAGCCCGATAGTGCTCCAACACCTTCGGACCATCGACGCCAATACAAATCGTCTGGTTCGGACGCCCCGCCCATTCCGAATGAACGCCACCGCGTTCCTCCGGCCACAGCGACGTCTGACCAACGGTCATCCCGTCACGGACCACTGCAATCGCCCCACGCCGCGTCTCGAACCATTCAGGGTGCAGCGCATAGGTCACCGCAAGCAGGTCGTGCCCGACCACGCCCGAAAGGCCCATGACGTTCATATAGAACTTGGCATAATGCCCGCACATCTGGCGCAGCAATTCGCCATTCTCGCCTGCCTCATCGGCCAGCGCCGCCAGATAGTCACTGTCGAGAATAATGTCATGCGTGACATCGAGACCCACGACCACCACCGGCCATTCCGCCGCAAAAATCTCGTCGGCACCCACAGGATCGCCATGAATATTAGCCTCGGCCAAGGGCGTGATATTCCCGCTCCTGCCCTCATAGCCGAAAGCACCACCCATGATGATGACCTGCTTGGCGAGCTTGGCCACCTCTGGCGCTTCGCGCAAAGCCAGCGCCAGATTGGTCATCCGGCCCACCGCAATGATCGTCACTTCACCGGGATTGGCGCGTAGGCTGTCGATGATGAACTGATGTGCCGTTCCGGCTGCCAGCCCGCTTTCATCCACCGCCGGAATATCGATCTCACCCAGCCCGTTCGCGCCGTGCACGGCCACCGGCTCGGGCTTAAAAATGCCATCGAGTGTTTCCGCCGCCCCACGGATCACCGGCGCTTTCAGCCCAAATTTCTCACGCAGAAACAGCGCATTGCGCGTCGTGTCATCAATGCTCGCATTGCCCACCACCGTGGTAATGCCAATCAGATCGATTTCGGGAAGCTTGCTGAGGTAAAGCAGGGCCATGGCATCGTCGATGCCGGGATCGGTATCAAAAATTACTTTCATTCACATCGCCGTCTTTGGTTCGGAATAGGCTTTCGCCCGGTCTTGTTCTATTATCTCGGCTCTCCTCTATCACGAAGCCGCTTGACTATCGACGTTTTTTGACCAAACGATCAAAAAATACATCGATCGCGTTCGGGAGGGAAACCATGCGCTTCGGTTACAAGGCATCGGCGGAGCAATTCGCCCCCAATGACCTCCTGCGGTTCGCCGTCGAGGCCGAACAGGCCGGTTTCGACTCAGTCTTCGTGTCCGACCATTTCCAGCCCTGGAAACACACTGACGGCCACGCGCCCTTCGCGCCTGGCTGGATGTCGGCGGTGTTGGCCCGCACCGGAAACATCATCCTCGGCACGTCGGTCCTCACCCCCACTTTCCGGCTGCACCCCACCGTCGTCGCTCACGCCTTCGGCACGATGGGTGCCATGTTCCCCGGTCGCGTCATCCTCGGCGTCGGCACCGGCGAAGGTCTCAACGAAGTCCCCGCCACCGGCATCGAATGGCCTGAACTCAAAGAACGCTCGGCCCGCCTCCGCGAAGCGGTCAAGCTCATCCGCCAGCTTTGGACCGAGGATCGCGTCACCTTCGAGGGCCAGTATTACAGAACAGTCAACGCCACCATCTACGACAAGCCCGCCGAACCGACGCCCATTTACATCGCAGCCGGTGGCCCGCTGAACGCCAAATATGCCGGCCGCGCCGGTGACGGTTTCATCTGCACCTCCGGCAAGGGCGCCGAGCTTTACGTTGATCAGCTCCTGCCCAATGTCGAAGCCGGCCGCGCCGAAAGCGAACTGGCCGCAAGGCCGTTTGAGCGCATGATCGAGGTCAAAGTCTCCTTCGACACCGATCCCGACCGCGCGCTGAACGATTGCCGCAACTGGGCCGCTCTCTCCCTCTCAGCCGAAGAAAAGCATTCGGTGCAGGATGCCGAGGAAATGGAACGTCTCGCCGACGCCCTCCCCATCGAGCGTGTCGCCAAACGCTGGATCGTCTCGTCCGACCCCGACGAGCACGTCGCGGCCATAAAAACCTATATCGACTACGGCTTCGACCATCTGGTCTTCCACGCGCCGGGCACCGAGCAGAGCCGGTTCCTGGATTTGTACGCCAAGCAGATATTGCCTCGGTTGCGGAAGCTCACATGATCGCGCAATGGCACTCGCTAAGCCCCTCCCCCTTGAGGGGCGGCGTTAGGGTGGGGGTTCCGGCCCATCCCGCAGCTCGAAGTGTGTTGATAGTTCAGAACCCCCACCCTCATTCCCTCCCCTCAAGGGAGAGGGAGGCGAAAGAAACGCGCATTCAGTTCAGGTTGGTCCACCCATGACCCCCCGCTTCTCCATCTGGGGCGTCACCGGCCTCCCCGAAATCGCCCCCCATGACGACCTCGTCACCCTGATTGCCGACGCCGTCGCGTCTCAATCCGCCAACGCCCCCGATCTTGCCCTCCAGTCCGGCGACATCCTCGTCGTCACCTCAAAAATCGTCTCCAAATCCGAAAACATGCTCGTTCCCGCCGCCGAGCGTGAACAGGCCATTGCCGCCGATACGGTGCGCGTCGTCGCCGAGCGCGTCCATCCCGGCGGCACCTTCAAAATCGTCGAAACCCGGCAGGGTCTCGTCATGGCCGCCGCCGGCATCGACATGTCCAATGTGCCTGACGGTCTCGCCCTGCGCCTCCCCGCCGATCCCGACGCCTCGGCCAAAAGACTCTGCGCCGGTCTGCGCGAAAAACTCGGGTTCGATATCGGTATCATCATCACCGACACCATTGGCCGCGCCTGGCGCGTCGGCCAGACCGACATGGCCATCGGCGCGGCGGGCGTGCAACTGACCGACGACCTGCGCGGTGCCAATGACGCCAATGGCCGCCCGCTCCATGTCACGCAAGCCGTCATCGCCGACGAAATCGCCGGAGCCGCCGATCTCGTCAAAGGCAAAACCACCGGCATTCCCGTCGCCGTCGTGCGCGGCCTCGCCCGTTTCGTGACTGACCTAGACGCCCCCGGCGCCCGCAGTCTCACCCGCACCGGCGACGACGACATGTTCCGCTTCGGCTCCGCCGAAGCCTACCGCCTCGGCTACGAAGCCGCGCTGGCGGAAATCAAATCCAAATCCAAGCAGCGTCAGGATTGATCGATGTTCATCGCGGCATTATCGGCAAACGCATTGGCTCCCGGTCTCGCCACAGCTACCGGCGGGCGCCTCCCCCTTGACGGGGGAGGCTGGGAGGGGGTGCGCAACACGCTGGATTCCCATGCTCGAAAACACCCCTCTCCACCCCTCCCCGTCAAGAGGAGGGTGTCTCATCGAGTGCCGTTCAGCATCGCGGCAGGTCTCCTTACGCTCGCCGGAACAATCCTCTCGGCAACCCCCGCCCACGCCGCCACCACCTACCCCCTCACCCTCGAAAACTGCGGCACCTCCATCACCCTCGACGCCGCCCCCGAGCGCGTTGTCGCCATAAAATCCACCGCCACCGAGCTTCTGCTCTCCCTCGGTCTTGCCGACAAAATCGTCGGCGTCGGCTTTCAGGATGCGCCACTGCCCGATCATCTGGCCGTCGATCTGCCGGTGCTCTCCGACAAGCTGCCGAGTCAGGAAGTCGTCCTCGAAGCCGAACCGGACTTCATCTATGGCGGCTGGGAGAGTAATTTTGCCGCCGATGGCGCGGGCGAACGACCCGCTCTCGCAGCGCTCGGCGTTACCACCTATGTCGCCCCCGCCGCCTGCCGCTCGATCAAGCCGCCCAAACTGACCTTCGACATGCTTTTCTCCGAAATCGAGGAAATGGGCGCCATCTTCGATGTCGAAGCCGCCGCCGAAACCCTCATCGCCGAACAGAAAGCCATTCTCGACGGCATCAAAAAGGACGAGCAAGGCCTCACCGCGCTCTGGTATTCCTCCGGCACCAAGACCCCCTATGTCGGCGCTGGATCCAATGCCCCCGCCATGATCATGGAAGCGCTCGGGCTCTCCAACATCTTCGCCGATATCGACGAAGGCTGGACCTCGGCAAGCTGGGAAGCCGTGGTCGATGCCAATCCCGACGTCATAATCCTGGTCGACGCCGCCTGGAATTCCGCCGCCCAGAAAAAGACCCTGCTCGCCGAAAACCCCATCACCAGCCAGCTCGACGCGGTCAAAAACCAGCGCTACCTCATCCTGCCCTTCCCGGCCTCCGAAGCTGGCGTCCGCAATGTCCCCGCGACGGCGGATATGGCCGCGCAACTGGCGGAATTGAGCTTTTCGGAATGAGGTTGAGCGTCAAGCTAGTACAGCACCCTCCGACCTTATCTCATCAAAGAAGGTTAGGCCTCTGGGCGTCCCACACCCGCAATTTTGCGGCTCCTTCGCCTCCCTCCCCCTTGATGGGAGGGAACGAGGGTGGGGGTTCTGCCCCATCCGCCAGCCTCGAATTTTGCTGTGGCCACAGAACCCCCACCCCCACCCTCCCCTCAAGGAGGAGGGGGCGAACGGGCCGAACTGACGAACCAAGCCGCAGTGCCCAAAAGATGCGCGATTTACACCTCCCCCTTGACGGGGGAGGCCGGGAGGGGGTGCCGGCACACTCGATCCCTGCGTGACAGCTCGCCACCTCACCCTGCCCGCGCTCACCGCCCTCCTTATCCTCAGCGCCATCGCTGCCGTCACCTTTGGCCCCGCCGATATCACCGCGCCCGAAGTCTGGTCGGTCATCCTCCACCATTTCGGCCTCATCCCCAACAGCCCGGTCTCGAACCTGCGCGACGCCATCGTCTGGGAACTGCGCCTGCCCCGCGTCCTGACCGCCATGGCCGTCGGCGCAGGCCTCGCCCTGTCCGGCACCGTCATGCAGGCGCTCACCCGCAACCCTCTTGCCGATCCCTACCTGCTTGGCCTCTCCTCCGGCGCCGCTTTCGGCGCCGTGCTTTTACTCCTTGCCGGGCTTGGTCTTTTTATGCAGCTCGGTGCCTTTCTCGGCAGTCTCGGCGCGCTGGCTCTGGCCCTCCTCGTTGCCGGTCTTCTCGGCGGCGCAACACCCAGCCGCGCCATTCTCGTCGGCATCTGCATTTCCGCCTTCGCCTCCGCCGCCACGTCCTTCCTCATCTTCTGGTCCGCCACCGGCGACAGCTATCGCGAAATCCTGTCCTGGCTCATGGGTTCGCTCGCCGGCTCACTCTGGTCAGATGCGGCCATGGCCTCCGCTATGCTGCTGCTGACCGCTCCCATCATTCTGTTTTCCGCCCGTGCCCTCGATGCCTTCGCCTTCGGCGACAACGCCGCCGCCAGTCTCGGCATCGACGTGTCGCGCCTGCGCTGGACCCTGCTCGGCGCAACGGCTCTGCTCACCGGCATCATGGTCACCATTGGCGGGGCCATCGGCTTCGTTGGTCTCGTCGTCCCCCATGCCGTGCGGCTCGCCACCGGCTCCCGGCACCGCATTTTGCTGCCCCACGCCTTGCTGGTCGGCGCCATTTTCATGCTCTGGACCGACACAGCCGCCCGCAGCCTGTTCTCGCCGCGCGAATTGCCGGTTGGCATCATCACCGCCATGATCGGCGCGCCAATGTTCCTTCTGGTTATCCTCCGCTACCGGAGGATCACATGAGCCTTCTGGTCGACAATGTGTCGGTGACCAAGGGTAGCAAATCCATCCTGTCCGGCGTCTCCTTCACCGCCCCGCCTGCCGCCATCACCGGCCTGATCGGCCCCAATGGCGCTGGCAAATCGACATTGCTGACGGCCCTGTTTGGAATTACCCCTGCCAGCGGCCACGCCAGCTTTGAGGGAAATAATTTGCTGGGCATGCCCCGCCGCGACCGCGCCCGCCTTGCCGCCTTTGTCGAGCAGTCTGCCTCAACCGAAGAACGCCTGAGCGTGCGTGATGTCGTCGCTCTGGGCCGCATACCATTCCAGTCGGCCCTGTCCTCTGCCACCGCGCCCGAGGACAATGCCATCATCGACGCCGCTCTTGCCGAGACAGGCATGACCAACTTTGCGGATCGCCGCTTCGACACCCTTTCCGGCGGCGAACAGCAGCGCGTCCACATTGCCCGCGCCTTGGCGCAGCAGCCCCGCCTGCTCGTCCTTGATGAACCAACCAGCCATCTCGACATCAGCGCCCAGCTCCAGCTTCTCGCCTTGCTGCGCCGCAAGGCCAAGGCGGGCATGACCATTCTTATCGCGCTACACGATCTCAATCTGGCCGCCCGCTCCTGCGATCATCTGGTTATGCTGTCAAACGGCAAAGTCGCCGCCGAGGGGGCACCCGGTCACGTCCTCACGCCGGAAAACCTGCATTATATCTATGGCGTCCGCGCCCGCCTACTGCCCGATCCGGTATCGGGCCGATCAATCATCGTTTATGATGATGAAAGTGAAGCCAACGACCCGCACAAACCCGATTGACAATCGGCCAGCCTCCCCTAAAAATTTGATCGACTGGTCAAATTTCTGACTGGAAAGGGAACGCGGGGAAATCATGGAATTCGGCATCACCTTCAAGGGATTTATCGAGGCAGACCGAGCACGCTATCTGGTGCGCGCTGCTGAATATGCCGGCTTTTCCTATTGCTGGTTCTATGACAGCCACATCCTCTGGCGCGATTGCTACGCCGCCATCGCCATGTGCATGGAACACACGAATGACATGCGCTTCGGCCCCTTGGTGACCAATCCCGATGTCCGCGACTGGTCCGTTGCCGCCTCCATCTTCGGCTCCCTGGCCAAACAGTCCGGTGGCCGTTTTGATCTCGCCGTCGGTCGCGGCGATAGCTCCATGCGCGTCATGGGCAAAAAGCCCGCCACATTGAAGCGCGTCGCCGAATTCATCGACAAGACCAAGGCCATGGTGCGCGGCGAGGAGGTCTCCTACGGCGAAATCCCCGCCGCCGTGAAATTCCCCTGGGCCGTCGGCCACGACATGCCAAGCTGGATCGCCGCCTATGGTCCGCTCGCCCTCAAGACCGCCGGCGAAAGCGCCGATGGCGTCGTCCTGCAGATCGCCGATCCCGGCCTCTGCAAATGGTTCACCGATCAGTGCATCGAAGCGGGCACGGCAGCGGGCAAGGATATGTCAGGCTTCCGCTCCATGGCCGCCGCCCCCGCCTATTTCGGCGACAAGAAGCGCGCCATTGAAAAGGTGAAATGGTTCCCCGCCATGGTCGGCAATCACGTCGCCGATATCGTCGAGAAATATGGCGCCGACAGCGACAAGGTTCCGGCAAGCCTCACGTCTTATATCGAGAAACGCCGCGGCTACGATTATTCCAAGCACGGTCAGGCCGATAACCCCTATCTCGATTTCATCACCGACGATGTGGTGGAGAGCTTCTGCGTCCTCGGCGAACCCGACGACCACATTGCCAAGGTTCGAGAATTGGAAGCCGCTGGCGTCACCCAGTTCAACATCTATCTCGACAGCGGCGATGAGGAAGAAATCATCGCCAATTACGGTCGCCACGTCATTCCCGCGTTTCGCTGACGCCAGATCATCGCTAACAGCAAACCGCGACACTCAACGTCAACAGTCTGCTGACGCACTCAACTGAGACGCTAGGTGAAAGGCACTTATTGTGCCTTTCCCTCCAACGCAGCGATGCGTTTCGATGCACTCGGCCAGCCCAGCTCGGTTGTCCGCGCAATCAGCGCCTCCACCAGCGCCAGCAGCGCCGCATTGGCGTCCCATGTCCGCCCGGTCTCGGTGCGGCAGGGCAGAACCTGCTTGGCATGGCGGGAAATCGGGCTCAGCCATTCGTCAGTAATCAGCACCAGATGCGCCCGCTTCCGCGCCAATTCTGCAGCCAATTCCAATAGGTTATCGTCGTAGCGGCGCACATCGAACAGGATGGCGATATCGCCCGGCCGTACATCGATCATCTGATCCGCCCGCGTCGCGGCGCGCCCATCGAACCGGCGCACACCGGGCCGAACCACCCGCAAATGCGCCTCAAAATACCCGGCCAGAAAATCAGTGAACCGTCCCCCGGCCAAAAAGCACTGCCCCTTCCCCTCAGCCAGCTTCTGGCACACAGCCTCGAATTCCCAATCCGGAATAAGCTGCACACTTTGTCTATTTCTTTCAGCAGCTTGGCTCAGAAACCCGGCGAGAAAACCACCTTCTCCATCCGCCGAAACCAGAGCCGGACGCTCCAGCGGCGACTTCGATCGCTCCTCCAATTCCTCCCGCAAGGCCCGCTGAAAATCGGGATAGGACTTGAACCCCAGCTGCGCCACGAAGCGCACGACGCTCGCCGCACTCACCCCCGCACCCGACGCAAACTCGGCCACCGGCGCCAGCCCCAGAAGCGGGTAATTCCCCAGCAATCCCCGCGCCACCTTGCGGCCCGATCCGGTCAATTCTCCATGCAGATCATGGATTTGCGCCGCAACACTCTTTCCCTCCACCCATGAACCTCACGTTTCAGCATTGACACTTTTTAATTTTGTGGAACTACTGTTACAGAAGTTAATCGCTCAGGCGTAGAGGGATAATGAGCGACGAGACAGAAAAACCAGTCGTGATTTCCAACCCCGAAGGCGCTTCGCCCTTCGTGCTGGTCTGCGACCATGCTTCCCGGCGTATCCCGGCCCAGTATGGCGACATGGGCCTCACCGAAGCCGAGCGCAGCAGCCACATCGCCTGGGACCCCGGCGCATTGGCAGTCAGTCAGCAACTCGTCACCCTGCTCGATGCGCCGCTCGTGGCCTCCACCGTGTCTCGCCTCGTCATCGACGCCAACCGCGACCCGGCTGCGCCCAATCTGATCTGGACGCTCTCGGAAGCCACCCGCATTGCGGCCAACGAAAACCTCTCCGATGAGGAGCGCCAGTTCCGCATTAAGGCCTATCACCAGCCTTATCACGAGGCCATTGATCAAGTTCTCGCCGATCGTAAGTCCAGTGGCCGCAATGTAATTCTCGTCTGCGTCCATTCCTTCACCCCGGTCTTTTTGGGCCAGTCGCGGCCCTGGCCGATCGGGCTGATCCACGGCAAGAACACCCATTTCACTCGCGCCCTGCGTGACGCGCTGATCGCTGAGGAGCCAACGCTCAATGTCGGCTGGAACGAGCCCTATGCGGCACTCAACGGCGTGACGCTGACGTTGGAAAAACATGGCGACGGAAGGGGTATCCCCTCCACCATGATCGAAATCCGCAACGATGAAATCGGAACGCCTGAAGGGGTCGCGCTCTGGGCCGAACGGCTGGCGCATAGCCTCGAAACGGCGCGGCAGGCAATAGGGCAAGGATAGCAGGCGCCATGCACACCAGCCTTCGACAAGGACAATGCCCATGCCAACCGTGATCAGGCTTTATGTGCGCTATGTCGATCTGGTGAACCGAAAAATCGGTCGCGTCGCCATGTATCTGCTCTTCGTCATGGGCGGCATCCAGCTTTACTCGACCTTCTCGCGCCTCATTACCGGCATGCCCGTCAACTGGGCGCTGGAAATGACCCAGTTCCTGCTCGCCACCTATTTCCTCGTGGGCGCGGCCTATTCGATGCAGGAAGGTGCGCATGTGCGCATGGACCTGTTCTATGGCGCGCTGAAGCCAAGGCGGCAGGCCTTTGTCGACGTCTTCACCATTCTGTTCGTGATCTTTTACCTCGTGATCATGGTGCGTGGCGGCTGGTCGAGCACCGAATATGCCGTCACCTATAACCAGAAGAATTATTCCGCCTGGTCACCCCCCATGTGGCCGGTCAAGTCGCTGATGACGCTGGGCATATTCATGATGTTGCTCCAGGCCATCTCAAACCTGTTCAAAGATCTCGCCACCGCGCTCGGAAAGCCCATCGCATGAGCCCGGAACTCATCACAATATTCATGTTCGCCTCCATGCTGGTCCTGATGATGACCGGCCAGCGGGTCTTCGGCGTCATCGGCTTTGTCGGCTCCGCCGCCGCGCTGTGGCTGTGGGGCAATGGTGCCGCCGAAATGCCGTTCAACGCCGCCATTCAGGTGATGAACTGGTTCCCGCTGATCACCGTGCCCTTCTTCGTCTTCATGGGCTATATGCTGTCCGAAACCGGCATCGCCTCGAACCTTTACCGCATGTTCCATGTCTGGTTCGGCTCGATGCGGGGTGGGCTGGCCATAGGCACAGTGGGGCTCATGGTGCTGATTTCCTGCATGAACGGACTTTCTGTCGCCGGCATGGCCATCGGCGCCACCGTCGCCCTGCCCGAACTGCTGCGTCGCGGCTACGACAAGGTCATGGTCACTGGCGTCATCCAGGCCGGCTCCTCCCTCGGCATTCTGATCCCACCCAGCGTGGTTCTGGTTCTTTACGCTATGATCGCGCGCCAGCCGGTGATGCAGCTCTGGCTGGCCGGCATCATTCCCGGCCTGATGATGGCCGCCCTTTTTGCCGCCTACATTTATATTCGCTGTCGTATTCAGCCTGAACTGGCCCCTGCCCTTCCTGAGGAAGAACGACAGGCGCTGTCCACTGGTGAAAAGCTGGCCTTGCTGCGCGAAGGCCTGCTGCCGGTCGGCGTTTTCGGGCTGATGATGGGGCTCTTTCTCACGGGCGTCACCAGCCTCGTTGAAAGCTCGGCCGTCGGCGCCTTGCTGGCGACCCTGGCAGCCCTGTTCACAAAGCGGCTGAGCTGGAAGATCCTGGAATCGGCCACCCGCAACACGATGATGATTTCCTGCATGTTCCTCTGGATCATCATGGCGGCGCTGTGTTTTTCGTCCGTCTATGACGGGCTTGGGGCCATCCGCGCCATCAGTAATCTCCTGCTCAACACCTGGGAGCTCGATCCTTGGGGCATATTGATCGTGATGCTGGTCAGCTTCATCGTGCTGGGCATTTTCCTCGATGATACCGCCATGCTGGTCATCGTCGCGCCACTCTATATCCCGCTGGTGATCCAGCTTGGCTTCAACCCGATCTGGTTCGGCATTCTCTACACGATCACCTGCCAGATCGCCTACATCACCCCGCCCTTTGGCTACAATCTCTTCCTCATGCGGGCCATGGCGCCGCCCGAGATCAGCCTCATGGATATCTATCGATCCATCTGGCCCTTCTTCCTGCTGATGGTGCTCTCGATGATCATCATCATGATCTTCCCCGAAATTGCACTCTGGCTGCCCCGCGTGGTGACGGGCCGCTGAGACTGACAGCAAAGGACAATTGACGAAAGCGAGTGGGTAAAACGCCGGGGCGAAAGCGCGGGAGCAAGAATAAAAGCGCCGCCCTCCATTTCATTGAACAAGGGAACGACTGAAATGAGCGACAATACCAAGATCAACAAACGCGACTTCTTCAAACGCGCGGGCCTCGTCACGGCAGGGGCCGTGGGCGCAACGACTTTGGCCATGCCCCATGTCAAGGCACAGGCCCCGATCCGCTGGCGCATGCAAACCTATGCCGGCCCGGCGCTTGCCGAGCATGTGGTGGCCAATGCTGTCGAATGGTTCAACACCGCCGCCAATGGCGAAATGGAAATCGAACTCTATACCGCCGACCAGCTAGTGCCGCATGGTGAGCTGTTCCGCGCGGTGCAGCAGGGCACGATCGACGCCGCCCAGTCCGACGACGATTCCGCCGCCGCTCCGGTCGATGTAAAGGTGTTCGGAGCCTATTTTCCGCTGGCCTCTCGCTATTCGCTCGACGTACCGGCGCTCTGGCACTGGCGCGGCCTCAAGGAAATCTGGGAAGAAGCCTATGCGGAGATCCCCGACGTCACCTGGCTTTCGACCGGTGCCTGGGACCCCTGCAATTTCGGCACGACCAAGCCGATCCGCTCGCTGGCCGATCTGCGTGGCATGCGCATCTACACCTTCCCCACCGCCGGCCAGTTCCTCGGCAAATATGGCGTCATACCGGTTTCCCTGCCCTATGAGGATGTCGAGCCGGCGCTGCAAACCGGCGAACTCGATGGCATCTGCTGGTGCGGCACCACGGAACTGCACACGGTCGGCTGGGCCAATGTGCTGAAATATTATCTCACCAACCCGCTTTCGGGCGCCTGGGCCGGATCCTATTTCGTCAACACCAATCGCTGGAACGAAGTGCCGCCCCATCTCCAGCAGCTCTACCGGATGATGATCGACAGTTCGCACTATTACCGCCAGCACTGGTACTGGGCGGGCGAAGCCAATTACCGCCTCAACGGCAATCTCGAACTCACCACCATTCCGCAGGACGAATGGAAGCAGGTCGAAACCGACGCCGTTGCCTTCTGGGACGAGATCGCCGGCCAGTCCGAGCGCAGCGCCCGCGTTGTCGAAATCATCAAGAAATACAATGCCGACATGGAAGCGGCCGGCGCCCCTTACCGTTACTAAACCTTCTCCCAGCCTGCCGGTCGCGTCCGCGCGGCCGGTTCTTTCGGAACAGCCTGACTTTGGAGATTCTAATGGCTGCCTATTCGCTGGAGCAATTGCGCGAGGATGTCGAGGCCGGGCTTATCGACACGGTGCTCGTGGCCTTTCCCGACATGCAGGGCCGCCTGATCGGCAAACGTTTCCACGCCCAGTTTTTCATCGAAGGCGGCCTGGACGAAACCCATGGCTGCGATTACCTGCTCGCCGACGATATCGACATGGAACCGGTGCCCGGCTACGCGGCAGCCAATTGGGGCAAGGGCTATGGCGATTTCGTCATGAAGCCCGATCTTAGCACGCTGATGAAATGCACATGGCTCGAGGCCACCGCTTTGGTGCTCTGCGACATCCTCGATCATCACCATGACCCGGTGCCCCATGCTCCGCGCAATGTGCTCAAGCGCCAGCTCGCGCGCCTCGCCGACATGGGCCTTTCGGCCAATTTCGCCAGCGAACTCGAATTCTACCTGTTCGATGAAACCTACCGCTCGGCGCACGAAAAGGGCTACGCCGACCTTCAGACCGCCGGCTACTACATCGAGGATTACCACATCTTCCAGACCACCAAGGAAGAAGGCGTGATGCGCGCCCTGCGCAATCACCTCAACGCCTCCGGCATTCCGGTGGAATGTTCCAAGGGCGAATGGGGCCCGGGACAGGAAGAGATCAATGTCCGCTATGCCGAGGCGCTAAAAATGGCTGACCGGCATGTCGTCATCAAGAACGCCACCAAGGAAATCGCCTTCGCGCAAGGCAAGGCCGTCACCTTCATGTCCAAATGGGCCTACGACCTCGCTGGATCGTCGAGCCACGTACATATGTCATTGGCCAAGGCCGGACAGAACCAGTTTGTCGACAGCAAGGATGAGCTGGGCATGTCCGACCTCATGAAGCATTTCATGGCGGGCCTGCTGACCTATGCCGGCGACATCACCTATTTCCTCGCGCCCTATATCAATTCCTATAAGCGCTTTCAGGCCGGCACTTTCGCGCCTACCAAGGCCATCTGGAGCCGGGACAACCGCACGGCAGGTTTCCGGCTTTGCGGCGAAAACACCAAGGGCATCCGCGTCGAATGCCGTATCGGCGGCGCCGATTTGAACCCCTATCTCGCCTTTGCCGCCTTGCTCGCTGCGGGTCTCAAGGGCATTGAGGACAAACTGGTGCTCGAACCCGGTTTTTCCGGCGATGCCTATTCCGGCAAGAAACTGCGCGAGGTCAGCAAGACCCTGCGCGACGCCATCGGCACGTTGAAGAAATCCAAGATGCTGGCTGACGCCATGGGGCCCGAGGTGATCGACCACTACGTTCACACCGCCGAATGGGAACAGCTCGAATATGACCGCCGCGTCACCGACTGGGAACGCCAGCGCGGCTTCGAGCGGTATTAGATTGGGCTCGAGCCCGACCACGCCGTCATTGCCGGGCTCGTCCCGGCAATCCAGACCGAACCCTCCAAGCCCGCTGCGGCATGGTTTGCCCGGACAAGCCGGGCAATGACGACAGAATGAATATCGAGGATCAGTAGATGACCGATACGGTCGACATCATTTCTCCCATCGACGGCAGCATTTATGCCAGTCGAAAGCTCGCCAGTGGCGACGACATATCCGCGGCGACCACCAAAGCCCGCACCGCCCAGCGTGACTGGGGCAACGTCCCATTGGCCGAGCGTGTGCAGCTTGTCGGTCGCATGGTGGATGAACTCATCGCCATGAATGACGACATCGTCGCCGAACTCGCCTGGCAGATGGGCCGTCCCATTCGATTCGGCGGCGAAAAACGTGGCGTCGAAGAACGCAGCCGCCACATGCTCTCCATCGCGCCAGCCGCCCTCGCCCCGATGCAACGCCCGGACAAGGAAGGTTTTTCGCGCAGCATCACGCGCGAGCCGCTGGGCGTCGTCCTCGTCGTCGCGCCGTGGAACTATCCGTTCCTCACCGCCGCCAATTCCATCATTCCCGGCCTCGTCGCCGGCAATGCTGTCCTCCTGAAACATGCCAGCCAAACGCTTCTGGCCGGCGAGCGTTTTGCCGAAGCGGCAAGCCGCGCCGGTCTGCCGGCAGGCATTTTCCAGAACCTGGTCATGGGCCATTCCGACACCGAGAAACTGATCGGTTCGGGCACCATCGACCACATCAATTTCACCGGCTCGGTCGAAGGCGGGCGCCGCATCGAAAAGGCTGCAGCGGGCACGTTTGCCACGCTGGGGCTTGAACTGGGCGGCAAGGACCCCGCCTATGTCCGTGCCGATGCCGATCTCGACAATGCCGCCGAAAACCTCGTGGACGGCTCTTTCTTCAATTCCGGCCAATCCTGCTGCGGGGTCGAGCGCATCTATGTGCACGAAAGCGCCTATGACGGCTTCGTGGAGCGGTTTGTCGACCATGCCAGGGGCTGGACGCTGGGCGACCCGCTCGACGCAAACACCATTGTCGGCCCCATGGCGCGCGGCTCCTTTGCCGATCACGTCCGCCAGCAGACTGACGAGGCCGTGCGCGCTGGCGCGAAACGCCACCTCAACAGCACGCACGCCAAGGACAAAGCCGGTTCACCCTGGCTCGCCCCCGAAGTGATCACCGGTGTCAATCACCAGATGAGCGTCATGCGCGAGGAGAGTTTCGGCCCGGTCGTCGGTATCATGAAAGTGGCCGACGATGCCGAAGCCATCACGCTGATGAATGACAGTCCCTATGGCCTCACCGCCTCGATCTGGACTGCTGATCTGGACGCGGCCACCGAAATCGGCGGCAAGATCGAGACCGGCACCGTCTTCGCCAATCGCTGCGACTATCTCGACCCCGCCCTCGTCTGGACCGGCGTAAAAGACACCGGCAAGGGCGGCGCGCTGAGCGAAATCGGCTACCACAACCTGACCCAGCCCAAGAGCTTTCATTTGAAGTCCGTCTGACCGCCGCTTTTCGTTCCTTCGTCACCGCCGGGCTTGTCCCGATGGTCCATGCCACCACCAGCGCGGTGCCGCGATGGATTGCCGAGACAAGCCCGGCAATGACGATGCTGGAAGGCCGGCAGGCCCGAGCAACCAACGAGACAACCATGACCAAAGCCAATTGGAACTACCCCACCGCCGTCAAATTCGGTCCTGGCCGCATCGCCGAACTTCCCGAGGCACTCAAAACTGCTGGCATCACCAAGCCCCTGCTCGTGACCGACGCCGGGCTCGCCGCCCTGCCGGTCACTCAGAACACACTGGCTTTGCTGCATGAGGCTGGCATCGAAGCCGGCCTCTTCGCCGAAGTGAAGCCCAACCCCATTTCCGCCAATGTCGAAGCCGGCATCAAGGTCCTGCGCGAAGGCGGGTATGACGGCGTCATCGCCTTTGGCGGCGGCTCGGGCCTCGATACGGCCAAGGTCATCGCCTTCATGGCGGGACAGACCCGCCCCATGTGGGACTTTGAAGACATCGGCGATTGGTGGACCCGTGCCGATCCCAAGGGCATCCTGCCCATCATTGCCGTGCCGACCACGGCTGGCACCGGCTCGGAAGTGGGCCGGGCCGGCGTCATCACCGATGAGACGACCCACACCAAGAAGGTGATCTTCCATCCGCTCATGATGCCAAAGGTGGTCATCGCCGACCCAGAATTGACCGTGGGTATGCCGCGCTTCATCACCATCGGCACCGGCATGGATGCGCTCGCCCATTGCCTCGAAGCCTATTGTGCGCCGGGCTATCACCCCATGGCCGATGGCATTGGCGTCGAGGGCATCCGCCTCGTCTTTGAGAACCTGCCCAAAGTTGCCGCCAATCCCAACGATGTCGAAGCGCGCGGCCATATGATGAGCGCCGCCGCCATGGGCGCCACCGCCTTCCAGAAGGGACTCGGGGCCATCCACGCCCTCAGCCACCCGGTCGGCGCGCTCTATGACACCCATCACGGCATGACCAATGCCGTCTTCATGCCCTATGTGCTGGTGGTCAATCGACCCGCCATCGAAGACCGCATCAAGCGCCTAGCCGCCTATATCGGCCTCGAACCCAGTTTCGACGCATTCCTGGCCGCAGTCATAAAACTGCGCGCCGATCTGGGCGTGCCGCACACGCTTGCTGATTTCGGCGTCGATACGACCAAGCGCGACCTTATTGGCGACATGGCCATCCTCGACCCCACCGCAGGCGGCAATCCGCTGGAGCTGACCAAAGACCGCGCCCTCGAAATCTTCGACCGGGCAATGGAGGGGCGACTCTAGAATGCCGTTACCACTGCATACTCGATAGGTCCCTCCCCCTGCTTCAGGGGTAGGCTAGGTGGGGGTCTTTCGCCCCCCGATCCCTGCTTACCCACCAAACCCCTTCGGCACGACAAGCGGGGTATGGGCAATCGGGTCGTCGATAATAATGCAGGGCAGGCCGAACACCTCTTCGACCAGTTTTGCCGTCACGATGTCCTTTGGCGCGCCTTCCGCAACGATAGTTCCGTCACGCATGGCCACGATATGGCTGGCATAGCGGCAGGCATGGTTAAGGTCGTGCAACACTGCCACAATGGTCTGCCCATTGCGACGATTGAGATCGCTCATCAGCTCCATGAGTTCGATCTGGTGAGTGATGTCTAGAAAAGTCGTCGGCTCGTCGAGCAACAAGAGCGGGGTCTGTTGCGCCAGTGCCATGGCCACCCATACGCGTTGACGCTGGCCACCCGAAAGCTCATCGACCAGCCGATGCGACAGGTCGGTCACCTTGGTTGCGGCCATGGCCTCGATCACTGCAGCTTCGTCCTCTTCCGACCATTGCCGGAACAGCTTCTGGTGCGGATAACGGCCCCGTGCGATGAGATCGGCAACCGTGATGCCGTCCGGCGCAATCGAACTCTGCGGCAAAAGCCCCAGCCGGCGCGCTACGTCCTTGGCCGGCAGCGACGTAATCATCTCGCCGTCCAGAACCACCCTGCCCTGACTGGGCTTAATCAGCCGCGATAGTGCTCGCAGCAAAGTGGATTTTCCGCAGGCATTGGCCCCCACAATGACGGTGAACGACTTGTCGGGAATAGCGACCGACAGATCGTGCGAAATGACGCGATTATCGTAGCCAATCGTGGCATTTTCGGCGAAGAGACGGGCCTCTGCCGATGTAAGTGCGGGATCGTGCTTGTTCATCGCTTTGTCTCTCAAGTGCGTCGAGCTTCACGCAGAAGCAGCCAAACGAAATAGATGCCACCAAGGCTGACCGTAACGATACCGACCGGCAATTGCGTAGGCGCGAAGGCGCGCTGAGCCAGAAAATCGGCTGACGCGAGAAGCAGCGCCCCCATGGCTGCCGATGGCAGCATGGCGACACCCGCCGCGCCGGTCAGCCGTCGGGCCAGTTGTGGCGCCGCCAGCGAAATGAAGCCAATTGGTCCCGCCGTAGCCGTAGCGGCGGCAGTCAGCGCCACGCCCAGAACGAGCAAGCCGAGACGGCTGCGCTCGGCATTGACACCTAATGCCCTAGCCGCATCATCCCCCAGTTCCAATTGCGCCATCGGGCGGCTCATCAGAAGGGCCAGCGGCACGAGCACCGCAAGCACCACACAAGCATAACCCAGCCGCTCCAGCGTCATTCCATTAAGCGATCCCGCCCCCCAGATGGCGGCGGCCATCGCCACTTCCAGCTTGGCGCGCAATAGCATCCAGGTATTGAGCGAGGTCAGCATGGCCGAAACGCCAATGCCCACGATAATCAGCCGAAAGCCCTGAACACCTCGCCGATAGGCAAGCATATAGACCAGCAGCGCTGTGATCAGACCGCCAAGCAGCGCGCCGCTGGCGACCATCAGGTAGCCGCCGCCCAGCATGGTAATGACAATGAGTGCACCGGTGAAAGAGCCCGCATCGAACCCGATAATGTCGGGGCTACCCAATGGATTGCGCGTCAAAGATTGGAAAATCGCGCCCGAAATACCCAAAGCGGCACCCAGCAACAAAGCCAGCGCCGTGCGCGGCAGCCGCCATTCCACCACGACCATATGGATGCGCCCCTCGGCCTGCCCCAGCAGCGCCCACAGCACATCGCCCGGCGCGACATAAAACTCACCCGAGGCAAGCGTCGCAACGCCCACGGCCAGCCCGATGCCCGCAAGGATGAGACAGATCGCCAATGTGCGCAGATCCAGCCTTTGAGAAAACGTGCCAGAAAGCAACCGCACGGGGCGAATGGGGCGGCCAAAATTGATACTATCGCGACTGGTCATGGTCATAGCCCGCTGACCCTTCTGCGCCGCGCTAGCAGGATCAGCACAGGCGCCCCGACAAAGGCGGTGACAATACCCACCTGCAATTCGCCAGGTCTCATGACGATGCGCCCCACAATATCGGACACCAGCAGCAAAATGGGCGCGAGCACCAATGTGTAGGCGAAAATCCAGCGCTGGTCAGGGCCGACGATCCAGCGCGCGACATGAGGCACCATCAGCCCGACAAAGCCGATCGGGCCGACAGCAGCCGTGGATGCACCGGCCAGCAATGTCGTGGAAATAATGGTTATGATGCGCGTGCGCCAGATATTGGCCCCCAGCGCCGACGCCAGATCATCACCCAGTGCTACGGCATTGAGCGGGCGCGCCACCGCGAAAGCAAGCAACAGACCGATGGCCAGAAACGGCCAGACCATCGCAAAGGTCTCAAAGCCGGGCGCAACAAGCGAACCGGCCCGCCATTGCCGCATCCGGTCGAAGGTCGATGGATTGAGCAGCGAAATACCAGACGTAATCCCCGAAAGCACTGCGCCGACCGCAACGCCCGCTAGCGTGAGCCGGACAGGTGTGGCACCGCGCGGACCAGCTGAACCAATGGCATAAACCAAGACAGTAGTGACAATAGCGCCAAGAAAGGCAAACCAGATATAGCCGCTCAGCGCCGATACGCCGAACACGCCAATCCCAAGAACGACGAAGAAGGCCGCCCCCGCATTGACACCCAGAATACCGGGGTCCGCCAACGGATTGCGCGTCATCGCCTGAATCAAGGCTCCGGACATGCCCAGCGCCATGCCGACCAGCACACCGAGCAGTGTGCGGGGCACGCGCAAAGCCTGGATAATGGCGTGATCGTCACTGTCATTATAGGCAAACAGTGCATCGAGCACCGTGCCCAACGGAATATCCTTGGAGCCAATAGCGATGCTGGCCAATACGACACCAACCAGAGCACTAAGGGCAACCAGAAGCCCAAACATACGAGCCGCATTGGTTTCAGCCAGCCCTGGACGCTTTGCCTCCTTGGCGGCCAAATTCTGGCTGGTCGCTGTTGCCACGCTCATCACCGAGCCAAGCCGGTGCAGAATTGCAGCAGGGTGGGGCCAGATTTCTGCAATGTCTCAGATGGACCGGCGGCACGAAACGGCGTCTGCATTGAATAACCAATATTATGACTATTCTTATCCGCTTATATCGGTTTGAGGCGCCTGTCCATATGCGATGCGGTTCCTTTAGGAGTCACGAGAAAGTGACCGCTGGGAAGGAGGAAAGGCCGCACAAGTCGATAAGGCGGTCACCGCAGTGCAGTCCGCTCGACCAGTTAAGGACAAGCGGCTCAGCGTCAGGCTGGCGCAGGGTAAGGCGAGCCCCGTCGTCATCAAGGCTCAAAGTGCTTGCCGTGACATGGCCTACGAAAGCGTCGAAATCCGACGTCGAGCCGACAATCGCAGCCCAGCCCTGTCGCAATCCACTATTGCGGTATTCAATGCCCGCCGCCGGTCCTGTCCGAACTGCCTCAATTGCACCCGTCGCCTTGTAGGCGACAAAGGCACTGCCGCTCCGCAACACCAAAGTGTCACCGAACAAATGATGTTCAAGGCCATTTCGCGCCGCGTACACATGGGTGAAATCCAGCCGGGCGTTCCCAAGGTGATAGAGGACCAGCGCCGCGGCTCCATGCTGGCCCACGCGCGGCAAGCTGCCATTGCCGGCCCAATAGGATGGTCTTTGCCGACCCCACGGATCGTCTTCTCCGGGGTGGTTGATCCAGCTCCGCGCCATCGGATGACTGGCGAAACGAATGTCGAGCACATGTTGCTGATGGCCATAACCACCTGCTTTTGCACCGCTATTGGTGGAAAGTTGCACCTGTGCATTTTTGTAAAGCGACAGCAGAGCGGCAGGGCCATAGCCCTGACGATAGCTTGCGCCAATCGTCTGCCCGTCGGGAAGAAAAGCCAAATCTGTCAAACCCTTGGGCGGCTCATAGCCCCCCGCGGCAAACATGGGGAGTGAAGCAACGCCGGTATTGAGCCAGCCCTTGCCGAAGGCGACAGCGGCAAATGGAGCCAGCTCTGTCAGAGGGCCGGCGCGCAATTCCTTGTCATAGGCGCGCCCCATCGAACCAGCGGGCACGCCTTCCAGCGTATGCAGGGCGACCATGGTGAAGATGCGGTCGCATAGCGCAGTGGCGCGGCGCGCAATTGGCTCGGCGGCAAATTCAGCAAGAGCAAGAAGGCCTATGAAATCAACGGGGTAGTAGGCCGCAGAATTCCACTCCGCGAGACCATCTTCTTCCACCGCATCGAGCCAGAGACCAAGTCTTTCAGTCGCCAGAGCCGCCTGCTCGCTACCTTTACGACCGGAGGCCGTAAAAATTTCATCCGGCCAAAGGCTACCGGCCAGCAATTGCGAGACATGGAAGCATAGCGCGTGGTTCTCGCTCCAGAACCACATGACGTCATTGCCGGGTTCATCCACCCAATAGCGGAATTCGAGCAAGGCGCGCTCGGTTCGCTCGCGCAGATCATCAGCAAAATCAGCGGCATAGCGTTTATAGGCCCAGAGCAGTGGAACCGAAATGAAATCGGCGCAGTCCCGACGCTCCTCGATGGAGAGCAGGGTTGCTTCCACTATAGGGCGGACACGTGGGTCGTCTGCGCGGCCAAGGGCAAAGAGCGCCAGCGCCGTGCCCATCCGCATCTCGCCGAATTGTGCTGCGTATTCAAGCGCTTGCCGTTTTCTGACAGCAAGATTGCCCGGTAGGATTTGGGGGCTGGTCTGGTGCAGAATTGCGCAACCGATGCTCCGCTCGACGCTGCTGCCATCGGCGGAGAAGATCACATCGAGCGTGTGGTAGCCGCTGGGCAATTCATCGCCGCGACAAACTATGAGAGAGGTTTCTCCCGACTTCAGGGACAGGGTCCGGTCGAGAAGTATCGCATGGGTATGGGAGGTAGAGGATATCTTGACCCGCACATCGACATCGGCCTGAGCAGGCGTGTCGAATTTCAGCGTCAAAACGCCATTGATATCAGTGACTTCATCGCCGGTGCGCAGTTCGGTGGAGAGGGTTTTGAGGGCTTCCACCTCTTTTGCGGCGCTGGCACCCGGCAAGGTGACATTGAGCGGTCCATTATCTTCAAGCACCAGTTCGAAGAACCAGTTGACATCACGCTCGGCCATTTCCTCTGTCAGAACAATGACTTCGCTGCCAGACGCATTGAGCGGCAGGTGGACCACCGTGTCCTGTGTCTCATTGCGTGTAAAAGGCTCGAAGCGGGCGGCGAGGAGGCCGTCGACCCAGATATGGATGCCACCGCGCGTAAAGAGGCGGAAGGAGTAGTAGCGGTCATGGGGTGCTGAAATATAGGTTCTGCACCAACGGCTTAGCCGCGTCGGGCGATGCTGGAATGTGGAGAACTCGACGCGCCGATTGCTGCCGGGAAGGTAGAGGCTGTCCACTTTCCAGTCGGTTTTAAGCGAGACCGTGCGGTTGGCAACTTCTTTCCACGTTGCGACGCGGCAAGGCAGATCGCCGACATCGACGAAGCCGTTGATATATCTGTAATTTTGCGGGTCGCTGGCGGGTGCTGGCTCACCCGGAAAATAGCGGGTCTCAATCTCTGACAATTCCCAAGCATTGAGACTGTCATTCTTGTTCAATACGAGCAGCGGAGTGACCATGAGATCGATCTGGTTAGCAGACTGTTAACGTTGAGCGTGGCGAAACCGCCATTGAAGTGCAGTTTCGAGATGATCGAGCAATCCGACGAATTCGGACGGCGATTTGATGTGGTAATCGGGCACTTCGGAAGCGTCGGCGGGCACATGGGTGCGCAGCGTGGACCACGACATGAAGACCGAGGTAATGCCCAGCGCATTTGCCCCATTAATGTCGCGCGACAGATTGTTGCCGATCATCACCGTGCGCCATGTGTCGTCGCGGGTGAGACCGGCAGCTGAAAGTGCAGCATCGAACATGCGGGCATCGGGTTTGTGAACCCCGACATCCTCGGAAATGATATGGGCGTCGAAATGATCCCAGAGGCCGTGGTGAGTCAGCATATTAACGAAGGTCTGACGCGGACCATCGGCGACGAGGATCAGCTTGTGGCCGCGCGCCTTGAGATCATCCATCATCTGCTTGGCGCCGGGAATGAGATCGGCACGGATGACAACTTCGCTGTCGGGCAGTTTTTCCTCGGTGCGCTCGTCGATCAGCGTGTCGCCGCAGTCGAGGAAGATGGCGGCGAAATGGGGTGTGGTTTCTGGCAGAGCGGTCATGGTTGATTTCACGCGCAATGGGATTTCGGCCTCGAGATCGGACCACGGCATCAGCGCCGGTATTGCCGTTGGTGCATAGCGATGGCTTGGGGCAAAGCTGTCGGCCCGCATCTTGATGCGGGCGAGGCGATGGTCGCGTGCGCTGGGCGTGTAATCGCCACGCTGGGCAAAGGGATTGCCGAGATGCACGCCCTCGATACCAGCGAGCGGACCGCAGAGCGCGTCGAGCTTCTGCCGGTCGGAAGCGTTCATATGATCAGGGGAGGCCCAATGCGCGTGCTTGCCCGCTTCGACGTAGATGATCGGGTGGGATGCTTGTGATGCTGCCCTTCCTTCGTCACCACCGGGCTTGTCCCGGTGGTCCAGTGTGTTTGGCAAGATGGATTGCCCGGACAAGCCGGGAAATGACGATGGAAGGGGAAATTCGGATGAGGAGGCAAGTTCAGGCAGGCCATTGCCCACATCCATGGGCTTGCGGCCACCATGGGAGGATGCTTCCACCCTTATGACACGACCGTCCTCGCCCACATGCACCCAGACATGTTCGAGGTCGTAAAGGTGGCCGATGTCCCAGTCGTAATAGATGGCATATTCGAGGGTGAGGGCACCGGCGGGCGTGATCTCGAACTTGCTCGATGGCGACTGGCCCGGCGCGCGGAAAATCGTCCAGCCATAGGCATAGGGCGGGTACGGTTCGGCCCGGTCAAGCATGAGCTGCGGCGCGTAGCGCGCTGCAAGGTCTTGATCAGTCATGATCAGGCGATGGCTCCGACGAGGGACAGCTCTTCGGCGAAATGGCAGCGCACCTGACGCCCGCCTTCGACATTGCGCAGCGCTGGAACTTCAGCACTGCATTTGGGCTGGGCATAGGGGCAACGCGGGTGGAAGGAACAGCCCGACGGCGGATTGGCCGCATTGGCGATTTCGCCCTTGAGCGGCACGCGCTTGCGGGTGCGGTTGCCGCGCGGATCGGGCTGCGGCACGGCAGCCATCAACGCCTCGGTATAGGGGTGCAGTGGCTTGGTGAAGAGCGACTTGGTTGGCGCCACCTCCATCAACCGCCCCAGATACATGACGCCGACGCGGTCGGAAATATGTTCCACCATGCCCAGATCGTGGGTGATGAACAGGTAGGTCAGGCCAAACTGCTCCTGCAAATCCTGCAGGAGATTGATGTTCTGCGCCGCCACCGACACGTCCAGCGCCGACACCGCTTCGTCGGCAGCAATGAAGCTGGGATTGAGCGCCAAAGCGCGAGCAATACCGATGCGCTGGCGCTGGCCGCCCGAAAAAGCATGCGGGTAGCGATTGATGAATTCGGGGCGCAGGCCGACGACCTTGAGCAGTTCGGCCACGCGGTCGCGGATTTCGCCCGCATTGCCCTTGCCATGGATCAGCATGGGCTCACCCACCAGTTCAAGCAGGGTCATTCGCGGATTGAGCGAGGAATAGGGATCCTGAAAAATCATCTGCATTTCAGCGCGCAGGGGCCGCATCTCACGGTCGCTGAGCCGCGAAAGATCAATGATCTCGTTATTGGCGCGACGGAACAGAATTTGCCCCTCGCTCAGGTTATAGGCGCGCAGCATCAGCCGGGCGACGGTGGACTTGCCGGAACCGGATTCGCCCACAAGACCAAGCGTTTCGCCCTTTTTGATGTCGAGCGAAACGTCGTCGATGGCCTTGACGTCACCGACATGTTTTTTGAGCCAACCGGCATGGATGGGGAAATATTTCTTCAGCCCACGCACCGAGAACAACACATCATCGGGCAGCGACAGGCCGGAGTTCGCCGGAATGTCAGACATGGGCGGGCTCCTCAAGGAATTGCTCGGCGATATGGCAGCGTGACATCTGATTGCCGAAGACTTTTTCAGGCGGCGTCTGCACATCGCACAGCCCGGCAACGGCATGGCCGCAACGCGGATTGAAAGCGCACCCGGGCGGAACGCTGAACGGATCGGGCACCATGCCGGGAATGGTGGGGAGCCGCCTGCCCTGATCGACGCCAAGGCGTGGAATGGAGCGCAGCAGGGCTTGGGTATAGGGATGCTTGGGCGCGTAAAAAATGTCGTCGACCGTCGCCGTTTCGACGATGCGCCCCAGATACATGACCGACACCCTGTCAGCGATGTCCGCCACCACACCGAAATTGTGGGTGATGAAGATGATCGCCATGCCCAGTTCGCTCTGCAGCGATTTCAGCAGCTCAAGAATTTGCGCTTCGGTGGTCACGTCGAGCGCCGTGGTCGGCTCGTCGGCAATGAGCAGGCTCGGATCGCAGGAAATGGCCAGCGCAATCATGGCGCGCTGGCGCATGCCGCCTGAAAGCTGGTGCGGATAAGCATCAACCATCTGCGCCGGGCGCGGCATTTGCACTTTGGCGAGCAGATCGATGGCGCGGGCGCGGGCCTGTGCCTTGCTCAGTCCCATATGCAATTGCACCGTGCGCATGATCTGCGTGCCGATAGTATGCACCGGCGACAAAGCCGTCATCGGCTCCTGAAAGATCATGCCGATATGGCGGCCACGCACCTGACGGATGGCGCGGCTATTGCGGTCCAGACTTGAGAGATCGAACTCTTCGCCGGTGCGTGGGCGGAAGCGGATCGAGCCTGTGGGCGGCGCGGCACGCTTGGGCAGAAGGCGCATGATGGCGCGGGCAGTGATCGACTTGCCCGAACCACTTTCACCGACAATGCCCAGCACTTCGCCCTTGTTGACGTGATAGGAAACGCCGTTGACGGCCTTAACGAGCCCTTCGCGCAGGGGGAAGTGGACATGGACATCGTCGAGTTCGAGCAGACGCTCGGTCGGCATGGGATTTTGGGGCATGGGGGACTTAGTCATGAGGCCCGTCCTTGATGTTGCCAAAAACTCAGCGCTGCCCTCGGGCTCGACCCGAGGGCCTGCGGGAGAGCCCATGACTGGACGGCGTGACGGAGGAGAGTGGCCCTCGGGTCAAGCCCGAGGGCAGCCCGGTGGGTTGAGGCGATCACGGCAGTATCTGCGACAGGCGCGCTGTAGAAGAATAGCTGCATGGTCTTACTGCCCATAGGGGTCGGCGGCATCGCGCAGACCATCGCCGAGGAAGTTGAAGGCGAGCACCGTCATCACCACGGCAACGCCGGGTGACAGCAGCCAGGGCGCCAGCGAGATCGAGCGCAGGTTCTGCGCATCCTGCAACAGCACGCCCCAGGACACGACAGGCGGACGCAGGCCAAGGCCGAGGAAGGACAGAGCGGTTTCACCCAGGATCATCTCAGGCACCGCCAGCGTGAGCGCCGCGATGATATAGGAGGTCATCGACGGCAGCATATGCTTAGTGATGATGCGATATTCACTCGCCCCGGCCAGCCGGGCGGCCATGACGTAATCCTCGTTGCGAATGGCGAAGAATTGCCCGCGTACCACACGCGCCACACTGGTCCAGCCGATCAACGCCAATATGAGGGTGATGAGCACATAGACGAATAGTGGATCCCAGACGATCGGCAACGCAGCCGCCAGACCCATCCACAACGGAATGGTGGGAATGGAGCGGATGAATTCCATGAGGCGCTGAATGGACCCATCGATCCAGCCGCCGAAATAGCCCGAGATCGAGCCCAGTGTCAGGCCGAGCACAAAGGCGAATGCAACGCCGATTATGCCGGCGGATAGCGTCACCCTTGCGCCGTGAATGAGGCGGGAGAACACGTCGCGCCCCAGATCGTCAGTGCCGAGCAGGTTAATCTGCTCGCGCCGGTCATCGACGCCAAAGAAGTGGATATTGGTCTCAACCAGTCCGAACAGGCGGTAGCTGTCGCCGCCGTAGAAGAGCTGGATGGGCAGTACGGTTTCGGTGTCGGTTTCGTAGATCACCCGCGCTGTATCGGGGTCGCGTTCGCGAGCCAACCCATAAACGAAGGGGCCGACAAACTGGCCTTCGTGAAACAGGTGAATGCCGGTGGGCGGCGCCAGCGTGCGCAGGCGCTGCACCTTAAACGGATCATAGGGGCCGACGAATTCGGCAAAGATGGCCGAGAGCGCCAGAAGGATCAGAAACCACATGGAGACAACGGCGAGGAAGTGCTTGGAAAAGCGCCGCCAGATCAGCTGCCACGGCTTTGCCGTGTAGAGATCTTCCTTGTGATCTTTGACTTTTGCGGTGTCGATGGCTTGATCGGTCATGGGGCGGACCTCACGCGTAACGAATGCGCGGGTCGAACCACGCCAGAAGAATATCGGAAATCAGCGTACCGATGACGGTGAAGACGCTGAGGATGAGAATGAAGCTGCCCGCCAGATACATGTCCTGCATCTTGAGCGCCTGCAAAAGCAGTGGACCAGTGGTCGGCAGGTTCAGCACCACGGCGGTGATGATGTCGCCGGAGAACAGCGCCGGCAGGGCCCAGCCAACGGTGGAAATGAACGGATTGAGCGCGACGCGCACCGGGTAGTTCCAGACCACTTTGGATTCGGACAGACCCTGCGCATAGGCCGTTTCCACATAGGGCTTGCCCAGCTCGTCCAGCATATTGGCGCGCATGACGCGGATGAGGCCCGCCGCGCCACCCGTTGCCAGCACAATCAGCGGAATCCACAGATGCGCAAGCAGGTCGATGAACTTGGCCAAGGACCAGGGCGCGTTCTGATATTGCGGCGAAAACAGCCCGCCGACATCAAGATTCATATAGGCGAAGGCGATCCACATCAGCACCAGCGCCAGAAGGAAATCCGGGATGCCTTTGCCGAGAAATCCGAACACTGTGAACAGGTGATCGAAGAAGGAATATTGGCGGGTTGCCGAATAGACGCCGACCGGAATGGCGATCAGCCAGGTGATGACAAGGCTAGCCGAGGAAATGGCCAGCGTCAGGCCAAGACGCTCCCAGATCAGCGACGACACAGGAGCATTCCATTCCAGCGAATAGCCGAATTCGCCACGAAAAATGATATTGGTGATCCAGCGCCAATATTGGACCAGCATCGGGTCGTTGAGCCCGAACTGCTCGCGCAACTGCGCCTCGCGCGCAACCGAGATATATTCACCGGCCTGGCGCAACTGCGCGACATAGGCGGTGACGTAATCGCCCGGCGGCAGCTGGATGATGACGAAGGAGATAAAGGAAATGAAGATGAGCGTCGGTATCGCCAGAAACGCCCGCCGCAGAATGAAAGCAACCATAGTCTAACCTGTCTCCCCTGCCCGGAAATTCCGGAAATGCCATGCGCGGCCGGAGCCGCGCGAGGCTGAGCGATCTGCCTTTTGTGGAAGGAGCGTGAGGCCGCGCCCTTTCCCGGCAGGATGATGGGAGAGGCGGCGAACCACCTCCCCCTTCACGAGGGAACTTTAGTCCTGTTCGATCCAGAACTGGGCCGGATAAGCGATACCCTTGCCGCGATGCACGTCATCCAGCACCAGCCCATCACGCAGATTGTGGAACTTGTTGGAGACGATGATCGGGGACGGCTCTTCACCGACCACACCGATGACCCAGGCATTCTTGACGAAGGCATCGATCATCTTGTTGACCGCTGCGTCTGCCACTTCGACGCTGGCCGCTTCAGAGGCTTCGTCCCAGAAGGCCCAGACATCACGGATCGGATTGTCTTCCGACGGCTCGATGCCTTCGGTGCCATCGGTTTCGTACCACTTGAAGTATTCAGCAGCGAAGCCGTCATCCCCCATCATGCGGCGCGGATCGGCTGGCACGACCGAGAGACGGTCGAACGGCATCCACTGCATCTGGAAGTCATTGTTGCGGCGGTTGTTTTCCCACTGGGTACGATCAACGATACGCGCCAGCAGCTCGATGCCGACATCGCGGTAATTTTCCGTGATCAGCTCAAGCGGCTTGGAATGCACTGCATCATAAGCCTCGATGACGATGGTCAGACGCTGCCCATCGGGGCGCAGGCGGAAACCTGCGCTATCGCGTTCGGTCAGACCCAGACCATCGAGCAATTCGTTGGAGCGGTCAGGATCGTATTCGGTGAGGTAAGTTTCCAGCTCCTCGCTGAAATAGGGCGACCCGGTGATCGGGGACGCCGAACGCGGCTCGGCAAGACCCGAATAGGCCAACTCATTGACCAGCTCGCGATCAACGGCCAGTTGCATGGCCTCGCGGAAGTCGAACTGATCGTAAAGCGCGTTCAGCACCTCGTCCTTGACGTTATAGTTGGGCATCAGCGACCAGACAGTCGCGCCGATCCAGCGCAGGGTGTGGTAATTTCCGCGCTCTTCGTTCTCACGATAGAACGTGTAGTTCGCCAGCTGCATGAAGCGGTTCTGGGCATCGATCTGGCCCTGCGCCACCATGAGGCTGAGCGTTTCATTGTCCTGGAACAGACGGTGGGCGATACGGTCGATATAGGGGAGCTGGTTGCCCTCCTGATCGACGGCATAGTAATAGGGATTGCGCACCATGGTGACGGTTTCAGCCGGCGCCGGGTTCTCGATCATCCATGCGGTGACCACGGGCAGCTCCGGGTTGAACCACCAGGCAGTGACCACGCCGCGCGAACCCCACAGATCGGTCCACTTTTCGACATTGTACTTGGCCGCAGCGGCCTTCAGCTCGTCTTCGCTGGCATATTTGTCGTTGAACTGGCTGAGATAATGCTTCGGCATGATGAAGCTGGGGCGATCAAGGCTTGGCTCGCCAGTGGAGTCCTTGGCCAGAATTTCCAGGAAATAAACGTAAGGCTGGGCGAACTTGACCGTAAACGTCCGCTCGTCTGCAATCTCGACCTGCATCGGCACGCCGCCCGGCGCAAAAGTCGGGTCGATGGTGGGAACGAGCGCGGTATTGAGGAAAACGTCTTCATACCAGAACTTAACGTCCTCGGTGGTCACCGGGTGACCATCGGACCACTTGAGACCATCGAGCAGGGTGAAGGTGAACTCAGTGGAGTCCTCGTTGACCGCATAGGATTCAATGAAGCCGGGCTCGAGATAGGCGACGCCATTTTCGTCGGCAGCCCATTTCAGCACACGCTCTTCCATGAGCTTGGTCGGCCCCCAACGGTCACCCGGACCATTATAAGCGCGATGCCAGGTGCCGCCATACTGACCAACACTGACCGCATTCACAACGGTCGGGTTGGCAGGGAGGCGCTCATCGACAGGTGGCAAGCTGCCCGCCTCGACCATCTCGGTCAGCATCGGCGCTTCCTGAAACGCCCAGGCTGCTCCCGTCAGCGCCGTCGCCGACAAGGCGGCGATTGCCAGGCGCGCAATCCACTTATTGGCACTCATTGATTTCTTCCCTCGTGCTGCTGCACGCAATGCACCATCCGGTGACATGACCTGCAGATAAAACTTCTCCGCGGTCGGCCGATCGTACGTCAAAAATATTTTCATGATCAACCTCCCCTTCCATCCATGTCCAGCGACTGGTCGTACAATTTGCTTGTCTCATTGCCAGTTTTTATGCTGTTACATGGCTATCTATGCGCGGCTTCGCGTGTGGTGCAAGACGAAAAAATTTGCATCACCCTCACATAAGTTTATAAATCGAGCTGCATACGGAGAGCTTGAATGGAAGATTGGCAGGTAAATCAGCGACCTAGGGCGTCGGCATTACCTGCACGGAAACTTCCGCTCTCTGCACGAAAAAATTCACAAGCCGGTTACTTACGTCTCCTTGTCGAAGCCATGATGACCGGGGAGGCGCTTCAGCGACCCGCCCTTGCGCAGAAAATCGGCCTGTCCCGACTGGCGGTTTCTGAACTTCTGTCCGAGCTGGAAGTTCGCGGACTGGTACAGGTACAAGGGTCAATAGGCGGCGCGCCGGGCCGCTCACAACTCTCCTACGCCATCAATCCGGGCGCCGCGCTGACATTGGGTTTTGATGTCGGCGGCACTAAGGTAGCAGGGGCCATCGCGGATTTACGCGGTCAGATTCTTGCTGAACTCACAGAGCCGACGGCGCAGCACAGCGCTGGAGCGCTGGTCGCCCAGCTCGACCGGATGGCGAGCGCCATGTGTGACGCTGCCGGTGTGCGGCGGTTTCGTTTGCGGCAAGCCGCGATTGGCGTCCCAGCCGCAGTGCATCCCGAAAACGCCATGTTGAGTCTGGCCGGTAACCTGCCCGGTCTTGAAGGTGACAACCTGCGCAAAGCGCTGGTTGAAGCATTGGGAATGGACGTGTTGATCGACAATGACGTCAACCTTGCACTCCTTGCCGAATACAGTCAGGGCGCGGCATACGGCAAAAACAATGTCGCTTTTGTTGCGCTTGGCACGGGCATTGGCGGCGCATTGATGATCAATGGCCATTTGCTGCGCGGTGCGCATGGCGGGGCGGGCGAGCTTGGCTATATGCCGCTCTGGCAGATGGAGGCACCCGGAATTGCGCCGCTGGAAGACAGGGTCGGCGAAGCGGGCATTCGCCGTGCTTATGTTGCGGCGGGAGGCAGCAAAGAATGCAGCGTGCGGGATATTTTCGCTGCCGCCGAGACGGGCGAGCCCACCGCTATTGCAACGCTGGACATGGTCGCCGCACAGGTTGCTCGGGCACTGTTGATGGTTTTGTCCCTCGTCGACCCCGATAGCGTTGTGTTCGGTGGCTCTGTGGGCTCGCGGCCAGAACTCATTGCGCGCGTAGAACAGCACGTGGCCGAAGCGTGGATGCGGCCGATCCATATCGCCCGCAGTAGCAGCGGTGGCCGTGCGGGGCTCATCGGCGCACTGGCACTGGCACGACAAACCATGCTGGACGACATGTTCGGCGCTATGCCCTCAACCTGACGCGGGCATTTTCGATGCTAATGCGCGTCGCGATCTTTCAGATTCGCTCGTGGCGCTTTAGGCCTATGTTTTCACGCATGTCTTTGCCCCAAAACCGGTGCCCACTTTTGGGAGACATGCTTTAGGCCTTACGCAGCAACAATGCGGTAAGCGCCGGACTGCACGGCCTCAATCACCGATTGCAGGCTTTGTTGCCTGTCTTTCGCCGTGACCGGCAAAACATGACGTTCATAATCTCCGAGATCGGAAAATTCAGTATGCAGATCAGCGATCACTTGTGGATCGCTTAAGCTGTCGCCGCCCCTCGCAACACAACGTTCGACTGCTTCCGCCGCTGTCGTGCGCAGCACAATATAATGGAGCGGCACTGCAAGCGCCTCGAAAGCCGGCAGCCAGCTTGGCCGCACCACACCATCGAGCACCACGAAATAGCCATTGCGGGCATAGTGAGAGGCCACACCGGCAGCGATCTGCATGATCATGCGATTTTGCGCGTGGGATTCTGGCAACCACGGATCGATATGGCCGTGCTTGATATAACCCCAGAAATCATCCGAATGCAGATGCACCTTGGGCACGCCTGGCAGATGCGCAAGCGCCTCCGCGGTCGTCGTCTTGCCCGAGCCCGGATGACCAGAGAGAAGCAGGATATGTCCGGCAACATCGTGCAGCACGAGAGACAAACCTATTAAACGCTAGAACCTGCCGACCGCCTTGAACGCCACGGAATGGCTCATGGTGTCATTCCAGCCGCGCGCATCATAGCGCACCGAAAGGTCTGCACCGCCGTTCAGATTATAGGTGAGGCCGAGGCCCGCTTTGGCGGTCCAGGGGCTGCGATCAATCCCGCCAGCCACAAAGTTCTGCCCTGGTGCACCGGCATAGGAAGCGGTCAATGCACCACTATCATTGATAGCGTCATAGCTGACACCCACGGAACCATCGAGCTTTAGCTGCGGGCTAAGCGCATGGACAATGCGCCCTTCGACGCCCAGCAGCAGGGCTTCGAGCGTATCAGCGTCCACATCCAGGTTCAGCGCACCGGCACCGCTTTCCGAATAGCCCTGACTGGCAAGCCTTGTATAGTCGGCACGCAGCATGGGGATAAAGGTGGTGGTCTCGCCTAGATTGAGAGCCTGCGACAGGCTGCCGCCAGCATGCAGACTGAAACTATCGAAACTGCCGCTGGCCGTGCGGTTGAGCCCACCAAAATTGACGCTGCGCTCGCTATCGGTTCCGTTCCAACCGGCATCGACCTGAAAGCCCAGGACCAGATCATCAAAAGCATGGCTGCCATAGAGCGCGATGACATTACTGGTAATCGCCGCACTGGTGCCTGCGCCGCTCAGAGCACTATTGCCGTCCACTCGCGTATTGGCGAGGCCATAGGCGAAGCCGATCTGGGTATCGCCGATATTGCCATCAATGCCAGCGGCAAGCCCGACCGTTCCCGCGCTGTAACCAGCGGCATTGCCAGCCGTGTCGTTCTGGACGGATCGGGAGCCCAGCGGCGTGATCCAGACATTACGGTTCGCCACGACGCCATCAGCAGGCGCCGCCTGATCATTCGCGCCTATGCGACCGGCAAAGATCGCATTGAACGTGTCCAAGACGCCAAGCGTGGCATGGGCACCAGAATTAAGTGGCAATGTCTGTGCTGCAGCTCGCGCAACGCTGCGCTCATCGGGCAGAATGCCGAAGGCGGTAACGACATTGGCCATATCGCCCGTCGGCGTGCCTTGAATCTGGGTATCGAGAACACCAGCCGCGCCAAGGGCCGGATAAAACTGATTGTTCAGAACCGAGCTGTAAACGGTCGTCCCGGCACTGGTGGTGATAACGTTGAGATCAACGCTATTGCCCACGATAGAGGCGGTGAAATCGAAGAGCGCGGAATTGTCGGCAACGGTGAAGCCGGACGCAGTCAGCGCACCAGCGGTGACCACTCCCGCCAGCGTTGCATTATTGGCCAGAACCGGGCTGCCAATGACATCGACAATCAGATTGCCATTGGCGAAATTAGCCGCGCCGCCCACGCTGAGCTTGCCATAATTGGTGCTGCCGGCGACGCCGATGGTCAGAGACTGGCTGCCGGTCTGGCTATAGCTATCAAGAATCAGCGTGCCGGCAAGAACGGCTGTATCGCCATTCCAGGAATTGACGCCTGCAAGATCGAGGGTGCCAGCGCCCAGCTTGGTAAAGCCGCCGCTGCCGATCATGATGCCGGAAATATTCGTCGCCACGTTGAAGCCATTGGTGTCGAAGAAGGCGCCACCATTGCCAATGGCGATATCGCCATGCGCAAAGTTCTTGAAAAACTCAGACATATTGCTACGCGCCTGCAGGACGCCGCCGTCCCACTGCAGATAGCCGTCGCCGAAGCCCATTTGAATATAGGGCGTTGAGAACACGCCCCGGGCGCCTGCCGCGCCTAAAAGCGACAACTGACCGTCGCTGTTCGTAACAACCGCCAGATCAGTGCCATCGAGAACGATCACGCTTGCGCCTTCATCTACAATGACAACGCCTTCGCCTTCCATGCCAATCGTTAGATAGCCCGAATTCATCCATGTGGCATTGGCGCCGCTTAAAGTGACATCGCCTTTGCTACCATCGAGAGAACCCAGATAAGCGTCACTATTGAAAACTTCGCCGCCACTGGAAACGGCGAGCTGACCCGAACCAGTAAAACCGACAAGTAATATGCCATTAACGTCAAGTTGCTGGCCAGCGCCTACAGACCTGGGTGTACCTTCAATCAACTCAAGCGCAGGCACCGCTCCGGAGACGGATATAAAAGCCGCAACAAGCACCGACTTTGCCGCAGCATGGCGTGCCACAGTGAGTTTTAAACGCATGGATTTCCCCCCGCGACTTGCAACCCGGTGGGCGGCTAAGTGCATCTTGTAATCGCGCTATAGCACGCGCCTTTACATGTGCAATATGCCTGCAAATACAGTTCAGCACAGAATAAAAGATGTGTTGTGGAAAAGCATCGCTAAGGACAAGCGTCACTTAGACTCGGACAGGACACCACGGACGCTGCCGCGCACCGACAGGCGACAGCCCAGTTCCAGCCGGTGCGCAGGCGGATTGAGCGCCTTGTTGATAATGCGCTGTTCGAGCAGATGCAGGGCGGCGGGGCCCATATGTTCGAGCGGCACGCTGACCGTCGTCAAGGGCGGCGCGGTGAACTCACCCAAAGCCACGCCGTCAAACCCAACAATGGAAATATCGTCTGGCAGGCGGAAGCCCGCGCGCGTCAGCACCGGCATGATGCCCAGCGCCAGATTGTCGGCGGCGCAGAAAATGGCGGTGACATCGCCCATGGTGCCGTCATGCGCATCGAGCCAGGCGCGAATGGCTTCGGCGCCGAATTCGGGCTGATACCCCTTGCTCAGATGCACATGGGCATTGTTGAGCGGCAACCCATTGGCACGGAAGGCATCGAGAAAACCATCACGGCGGCGGCGCACGGTCGAGCGCCCCTCCCATGTCAGATGCATGATGTGCCGATGGCCCTGCCCAATCAGCCAATTGGTGGCGTAGCGCGCGGCAAAACGATTGCCGGGCGTGACGCTATCGACCTGCATTTCATGATCTTCGCCATTCATCAGCACGGCGGGGATTTTTGACGCCGCGATTTCCGCCAGAAAACCGGGACGATCTTCCGAGAGCAGCAGAATGCCATCGACATCGGTGGCGCGCGCTTGCTCGACAATGCGCGCGCCAGACATGCCCGGCCCATCGATTTCCATGGGCACGACACGAATGGCGCGGCGCTCGCATTCGCGCGTCAGGGCGCTGAGCAAGGTCCACGAAAAGAGGTTCAACTCGCTATGCGGCAGCGTATCGGATGGCACGGCGAGCAGCACGCTGCGCAAAACGGCAATGGCCGCCTTTTCGCGCCGCCGGGCGAGATAGCCGAGGCTATTGGCAGCATCGAGCACACGTTCGCGCACTTCGGCGGAAATCGGCGCGGTGCCATTGAGGACATGGGAAACCGTGGAGACGGCGACATCAGCCGCCTCGGCAATATCCTTGATGCCGACTTTACGGCTCGGGTCTCGCGCCAATTGCTGTTTCCGTCCTCAGAAGTTCGGATCGTAGTTGAAATAGATCGGATTCGACAGCGCCACCATATTCTGGCTCTGCGCCATGGAATTGGGCACTTCCGGGTAAGGCGCCTGCGGCCCCTCGATCTCGACGCGATAATAGGACCGACCATCGGGCGAAGGCGTATCGGTGAAGCGCACCGAGCGTGTGGTCGCGTCCGTGATCAGTTCCGCAAAAGGCTCGCGGTTCTTGATGACGCGGACGCGATAATTGGCATTGGCAATGCCGCCACCGACCAACCGCACCTCAAACGTGACCGATCCGGTTGGCTTGGCATTATCGCCCATCATCATATCCATCACCCCATCGCCGTCCCGGTCGGCATAAAGCTCGACGCGGGGATTATACGGGTTGGAACTGACCGAGGCCCTGCCCTGTTCGAGCGCCTTGAGGATTGCAGGCTTGCTGCGCTCTGCGGCGAAAATCCAGGTCGTGGGGGTGCCGACATAATTGCCTGTTCCTTCGATGGTCAGCGGCACGATCAAAGCCGGATCGTCGGGAATGCCATGGTGATTGTCGCTACCGCCCCGCGCGCCGATCATCCGGCCGGAAAGAAGCTGATCATCCCAGATGCGGACGCTGGGGATATTTTTGGGCCAGATGGAGGTGTTCCAGATTTCGACGCTATCGGCGAGATCAAACGAGAACCCATAATGGTTCTTGTGATGCGGGTGATTGGCCGACCAGTGAATGCCCAATTCCTGTTTGAGCTTTAATAGGTCCCAGTCGCGCGCATTGCGAGCATCGAAAATGCGCTGATGATCATAGGGCTCGGCGGAGAGGATATTGACGTGGCCACGCGGCGCGGTGAGTTCAGCACCGTAAAAGAGCAGCACCGAATCCGAACGATATTCCGGATCTGCCCACGTATTCTGGGCTACCGCGCCCTGCACATGCACGTCGTGATCTGTGATCGCAAGATAATCGAACCCCATCCGCTCGGCAAAGCCGATGATCCGCGATTGCGGGTTGTTGGAACTGTCGGTGGAGTGCCGACAATGCATATGCCAGTCGCCCTTGAGCCATTGGCCGGACTGGAAGCCGAGAGGAGGTGGGAGGGTTTCGGGAATGGGCGGGATCATGGGCAGCTCTTTGTTCTATGTAGGACCCCCACCTAGCCTCCCCCTAAAGAAGGGGGAGGGACAGATCGGGGGCGTTGCAGCGTCGAGTATCTCCGAGGCGCCCCTCCCCTTCTTTAGGGGGAGGCTGGGTGGGGGTGCCCTAACCAAGCGCCAGCGTCATGATTTCGAAAGGCTTGAAGCTGAGTTCGATTTCGTCAGAGTTCGTCGCCAGCACCGCCGTTTCCGCCTCATGCAGATCGGTCTGCGCGATACGTGCCGCCTGCGGCAAGGCCAGCGTCACCGCGCCCGATTTGCCCTGATTTTCCCAGAGCCGCAGAATGGTGCGCGAGCCGTCTTCACTCTGTTTGACGGTTTCGATGGTGACCTGATCCGAGGACAACGTGGCGATAGACACGTGCGCAGCGGATGCCTGGCCCGCGATCAACCGCAGGGGCTGGTTGAATAGCGTCGCCGCATTGTGCACCGCCTGCAGATCCCCCGCATGGAGCAGCAGCGCATAGCGGAAATGGTGCTCGCCCTGATCGGCCTCGGGCCATGGGAAGGTCGGCGATTTCACCAGCGTCAGCCGCAAAGTGCTGCCCTTGGCGTCATAGCCATATTTGCAATCATTGAGCGCGGCGACGCCGAACCCGGCTTCACTGAGATCGACCCAGCGATGCATGGAAGTTTCGAACCGCGCCTTGTCCCAGCTCGTATTGGCATGGGTCGGTCGGGTCAGGTGGCCAAACTGGGTTTCGGCGCGGCTGACATCGGTGCGGATGTCGAGCGGAAAGCCGGCTTTAAGGAGGGTCTGGTGCTCATGCCAATCAACGAACGTGTCGAATTCGAGCTGCACGGCGCCTTCGGCAAGCGAAATGACCTGCACGACGCGCGAGTTTTCGTAAGCCCATTCGAAGCGAATGGCCGCGCGATATGGTCCGGTTTCGACCACTTCGGCGGAGACCAGAGTATCCACGGGCCAGGAGACGTCTTCGACATAATCATCGATGTCCCACGCATCGAAATCAATGGGAATATCCTGATGGGCGACAAGCGCATTGCCGATCTTGCCGGGCTGGATCGCCTCACGATTGCGCAGCTTGTCGTACAGCGAAACAAGCTGGCCCTTGTCATTGAAGCGTGCGCGCAGCAGACCGTTTTCCAGCAGCGTCTTTGAAACGCCGAGGCGGCTTTCCGGCAAGGCAGTGGATGCGCCAAGCGAGACGGCTTTGAGAGACAAGCCGCCAATCTTGTCGACAGGAACAGCGCTGGTCTTCGATCCATCGGCAGCGATAATGGTTTGCGCGGCAATGTCCGCACCTGAAACTGAAATGCCCGTGCTGTTTTCCGGCAGCGCAAGCAAGTCCGAGCGGGCAATACTGGTGGCGTTGAACACGGCATGGCCATCGGCAACGGCGTTGCCAAGCTCGGACCGCAGCGTTTCTGCCTCGGCGAAGAAAGCGGCGTAGTCTCGGTCGCTGTCTTCATAGACGAAGCCGATAGAAGTGCCGGGAAGGATATCGTGGAACTGGTTGAGCAAAACCGTCTTCCAGAGCCGCTCCAGCTTATCCTTGGGATAGGCGACGCCTGCGCTCACCCCCATGACGCCAAGCACTTCGAGCTCATGCAAAGCGCGTTCGGCAAGTCGATTGTTGCGCTTGTTCTTGGCCACCGAGGTCAACGTACCGCGGTGATATTCGAGATAAAGCTCGCCCACCCATGCGGGGAAAGCCTCGGGCTCGGCACGCATCCGCTCGACCAGCCGCTTGAAATAAGGCCCCATATGCTCGTGGCGGATTTTGGGGCAGCCGGGAATGCCGCGCTCCATGCGGCGCACATTTTCGAGCATGCCGCGCGTTGGTCCGCCGCCGCCATCGCCGTGACCATAGACGAGGAAGAGTTCGTCATGCAGCCCCTGCTGGCTGAAGCGCTTCCAGGTGCCCATCACATGGCTGGGCACGAGGTCCGGGCAATAGGTGGTGTTGATCCCGTCATATTCGTATTTCTGGGTGGTCAGAAAATAGGCGGACACCCGCGTACCATCGAGACCCTGCCAGTGGAAAATCTCATGCGGCATTCGATTGGTGTCATTCCAGCTCATCTTGTGCGTGATGAACACATCGAGACCTGATTGGGCCATGAGCTGGGGCAGCGCCGCTGTATAGCCGAAGGTGTCCGGCAACCAGACGATTTTCGGCGTCACGCCGAATTTGTCCTGATGATATTTAGTGCCCTTGACGATGTGGCGGACGAGACTTTCGCCAGACGCAATCACCACATCCGGTTCGAGCCAGAGTGCGCCTTCGATCTCGAACCGACCTGTTTTCACCTCATCGGAAAGGCGCGAGAACAGCTCGGGATAATCCTCTTCCAGATAATCGAGCAGCACGCCCTGATTATACATGAAGCGATAGTCGTCATATTGATCCATCAGCGAGAAGGCATTGGCCATGGAGCGCGCCATTTTCTGCCGCGTCTCCCGCACCCGCCAGAGCCAGGCGACGTCGATATGGGTGTGGCCGGTGGCGACGATTTCCGGCATGGCATCGGCATCAGCCTCGGTATAAAGCGCATCGGCGCGGACGCGAGCGGCTTCAAGGCTTGCCGCGAAACGCTCACGATTACCGGGGCGGAAATCAATGAGATCGATGGCCTCATCGATATGGCGCAACAGGCGGGCGCGGCGCGCATCGTCGGGCTTCAGCAGACGCGCCACGTCAAGCGGCACCTTCAAATCGTAATAGACAATCTCGGCCAGCCGATCATGTTCGACCAGCTCCACCGCAAAGCCGAGCTGACGGCGATCTTCGATGGTTCCGGCTTCGATGAGCAGGTCAAAACTCTGGCCGGCGACAGCATTGCGTGTGAGCGGAAATTCGCGGTGATTGCCGTCCCCGCCCTGCGCGATGCGCCCATCGACGCGGACCAGCAATTGCGGGTCGCTCCGCCCCATGACGGAGCCGAATTGCGCGTGCAGGCGACAAAACACATCGCGACCCGCAAGACGTTCGGGAATAGTAATCGGCCCGCCAAACCAGTAGTAACCATCCGGTTCACCCCAAATCAGATCACGGTCAACCGGCGTCCAGCCCAATCGATTTTCGCCCGGCACGACATGGCGCTCATCATTGGCTGCAGCACGAAAATGCAATGATGCAAAAACTTCACTGCCTAAAAAGATGCGCTCCCGCAAAACCGAGAGAAGGCGATCAAGTTTGGCAATACGTGGCATGAAATTTTTCTCGTAAACGACCGGTCAAAGCGATTGTCACCAATCCTATACCGGACGCACGAGGAGGCCAAGCGGGCTAGAGCGCCCCTTCTTCACCAATCATTGAATTAAGAAGCCGTCAGGAGCGCTCGGCCAGCATGGCGGGAACGAGGGCGACGGCCATGCGCACCTGCGCCTCTATCTGTGCATCGATGGTGGCAACAGGCAGCCCCACCAGCCCTAGCACATGCAGATCACCCATGGCGCAGCCAACCAATTGCTTGGCCATGCCCTCAAGCTGCTCGCGACTGTGATGCTGTTGCTCACCCGCAATATCGGAGAGCAGGCCTGCCAGATGCATCATCGTGCGGGAAATAACATTGTCCCGAAAGGTCATGGCCATGCCCTGTTCGCTATTGCCAGCGGCAATCAGCAGGCGCGTCACCAAAATCTGGCGCGGCGACAGCACGAAACGGACAAGATTGTGTAGCGTCAGATGCAGCGCTTCGAGCGGCGCCATCTCGGCTCCGCGAACCATGACCTGCGCATAGCTCTCGCCATCATCGGCCAGCACATCGAACAGGGCCCGTTTGTTGGGGAAAAGCGCATAGACCGTCTTCTTGGACATGCCGGACTGCTGCGCAATCGCCGCCATTGAGGCGTCGGCATAGCCGTGTTGCATGAAAACCTGTTCGGCAGCCGCCAGTATAATTCGCCGCCGCTCATCTGCAGTCAGCACGGCAGGCCTGCCGCGACGGCGGATTTGTTGCGGTGTGTCGGACATATGACGCCAATTCAGGTTCGAGACACGACTAGTCTATAGGTCTGTTGGACCATGGTCCAAGCCGCCGCACGGCGCAAAGACGCGACATCGCTGGCGCAATTCACGTCTTACTATACAAATGTGATCAGGCAGGACACGGATATTAACTCGTGTTAGGCTTTGGTTTACTTTCGTTTAGGAAACTTAAACGACGCAAATCAGCAGGCAGAAGGCCGTTGAACGCGCGGGCGCGCTCTAACCGGACCGACGTGGATATGCACGGCATAGCAGAATTTGTGGCAAAAGCCCGCAGGCCGGGCATGCAGACATTTCTGGCCGGTCTCACGGCCGTGTTTCTTGCTGCCTGCTCGACAACCAGCGAATTGCCTACGCGCGAAGCCCGCGTCATCACGCCAGCCGAAGCCGTGATCATCCCGCCGCCCGGTGGACCCGGCATTTCAAAGGTGGTGTCGACCACATATCCCAACGCGATCAAGCAGGACATTTCGCTGATCACGCAGGCGCGCAGTGTCGGCGAAAACAAGATTTCTGTCATTCTGTTCAAGGGCGCTGGCGGCGACGGTGGCGATGCCCGGCTGCGCGATATTCCCTTCACCAATGTCAACTTGACCCAGGAAGCGCTCGCCGCATGGCCAGACAGCGGCATGGCGGTGTCGCCCTATTACGTGCAGAACGCCTATGGCCCCTTTGGTTACGCCATCGCCAAGCCAAGTAATGGCGACACCTGCATCTATGCCTGGCAGCGCATCGAGCCCACATTGCGCCCTTCCGGCATCACCGATCGCGGCACCATCGTCATCCGCCTTCAGCTCTGCCGACAGAACGCCACCGAGCGGCAAATGCTTGAGGTCATGTATCAATTGCGGCTCGATGTCAGCGTGTGGCCGCCCGGACGCGCCCTGCCGGGCGTGGGCGCGCTTGCTTACCCCATCGTTCCCGTCGGTGCCTTCGGATTTGAGGAAGTCATTCCCTCCGCCCCGGCTCAACCGGCGCGCCCTCAGCCCCAGCCAACAAAACCGGCAGCGCCGGTCGTCATCACCCCACTTCCCGGTTCGCCAATCGTCCCCTCTCCCAGCGGAACAGGCACCGGCAGCGGCACCTTTGTTCCACCGCCGTCGTCCGGCAGTGTCATTGTCCCCTCGCCTCCGGGCGGATCAACTTGAGCCAGAACATGCCGCGGAGGCAGCCATTAGCAAGGCAGTGACAATTCTCATCTGGCTTCTGGTATCGGCGGCGACCTTTTTGCTGCTGACCATTCCGGTCAGCCTGCAGGTGCATCTGGTCATGGCCGCCATCCTCATCCTGCTGATGGCCATCATCAAGCTGCTCAAGCTCGACGGGAACTGGCGATTGCTGCTTCTGGCTCTGGGCACCATCATCGTGCTGCGCTACGCCTTCTGGCGCACCACAAGCACGCTGCCGCCGATCGACCAATTGGCGGACTTCATCCCCGGTCTGATCCTTTATCTGGCCGAGATGTACTGCATTCTCATGCTCTTCCTCTCGCTCTTCGTGGTGATCAAGCCGATCCCGCCCCGGCCATCCATGCGGCTCGGCAAGGACGAGGCCGTGCCCTATGTCGACGTGTTCATTCCGACCTATAACGAAGACTATGCCCTGCTCGCAGGCACACTCGCTGCGGCCAAAGCCATCGACTATCCGGCAGACAAATTCACCGTCTGGCTACTCGACGATGGCGGCACGCTGGCCAAGCGCAATGATGAAGACCCCGACAAAGCCGCAGAAGCGCAGGAACGCTACCGGCAGTTGAACCAGCTCTGTGACGAGCTTGGCTGCAAATACCTGACCCGCGCCGAAAACCAGCATGCCAAGGCAGGTAATCTCAACAATGGCCTGGCCCATTCAACCGGCGAATTTGTCGCTGTGTTCGACGCCGATCACGCGCCCGCCCGCGATTTTTTGCAGGAAACCGTTCCCTATTTCAGCCGCGACGAGCGCCTGTTTCTGGTGCAGACGCCGCACTATTTCCTCAACCCCGATCCGCTGGAACGCAATCTGCGCACCTTCGAGGTCATGCCCTCGGAAAACGAGATGTTCTATGGCGTGATCCAGCGTGGGCTCGACCGCTGGAATGCCGCCTTTTTCTGCGGCTCGGCAGCGCTTTTGCGGCGCGAAGCACTCGAAGTTACACAAGGCTTTGCCGGCCGCTCCATTACCGAGGATTGCGAAACCGCCATCGAGCTGCATAGCCGGGGCTGGAACTCGATCTATGTCGACAGGCCGCTGGTGGCGGGGCTGCAACCGGCGACCTTTGCCAGCTTTATAGGCCAGCGCACCCGCTGGGCGCAGGGCATGATGCAGATCATGCTGTTCAGCTTCCCGCTGTTCAAGCCGGGCCTGAAACTGGTGCAGCGCCTCGCCTATATGTCGAGCACCATGTTCTGGCTGTTCCCGCTGCCGCGCATGATCTTCCTCTTCGCACCCTTCTGCTATCTCTTCTTCGATCTGCAGATTTTTACCGCCTCGGGCGGAGAGTTTGCCGCCTATACGCTGACCTATGTTCTGGTGAACCTGGTTCTGCAGAATTCGCTCTTCGGGCGCTGGCGCTGGCCGTGGATTTCCGAACTCTACGAATATATCCAGTCGGTCCACATTCTGGGCGCGCTTCTCTCAGTGCTGCGCAATCCGAGCAAGCCTACGTTCAAGGTGACGGCCAAGGACGAAAGCGTCGACACCTCGCGCCTCTCCGAACTTGCCCGTCCTTTCTACTGGATTTTCCTCATCCTTTTGGTCGCCGTTGCCATGACCATCTACAAGATCGGCGCAGAACCCTATCGCGCCGAAGTCACCATGGTGGTGGGCGGCTGGAATATCTTCAACCTGATCCTGGCCGGTTGCGCGCTTGGCGTGGTCTCGGAACGCCGCGAAATCCGCACCAGCCGCCGCGTCAATGTCGAGCGGCGCTGTGAAGTACGCGGGGCAGACGGAAACTGGGTGCGCGGCACCATTACCAATGTGTCGAGCGGTGGGCTGGCCGTGCGACTGGCAGAGGGCACTGCGGGGCTGGCGCGCGGCGCTCCGACCACTATCCGGTTTACGCCGCTTTCCGATATCGACGGTAACGAATTGTCGGTGTTTATCCGCTCGGTCTCGCCCGACAAAAAAGGCGCGGTCATCGGTGGCCGTTACATTGCGGAGCGGGGGCAGGATTACCGACTGATCGCTGATTTGCTCTATGCGAATTCAGGCACCTGGCAGAAGCAGCAGCGCGCCCGACAAATCAATATTGGCATCATTCGCGGCACGATACGGTTTCTCGGCATCGCGGCCTATCAAACGGCCAGAGGCCTCTCCTATCTCCTGCGCTTCGGGCGTGGAAAGGTCGCTGGCAATGATTAAACATTCCAGCATTTCCCTTTTTGTCCTCGCAATGCTGATGGGTTCGGCACAGGCACAACCGGCACCTTTCGACATGTCGCCCGAAAGTGGCCTCGTCATCCCCGAGGCCACGCCCACCAGCCCGGCAGTGCCGCAAGCAGCGCCGCCAATTCCTGCGCAGACACGATTTTCCCGGCAGGTCATTCCGAGCAATTCGCTTCGTTTCGAAGGCGAAGAGAGCCAGACCGCAATCGTCACCTATCTGACCGAAGCGCAGGCTAACGCCCCCGCACACTTCGAATTCGACTTTCTCAACGCGCTGGTGGTCGCGCCTGAAATCTCCAATCTGCGCGTGCGCATCAACCAGACTGAAATTTCGAGCTCCCCGCTGGCAGCCTCTGCCGCACCAGCTTCGCGATCCATCGAGATACCACCGGGGATTTTGAAACCCGGCGCAAACATTATCGAATTCCGCGTTTCCGAACGCCACCGCACCGATTGCTCAGTTGCATCCACCTACGAACTCTGGACCCAAATAGACGGTGCAAACACACGCCTGACATTCGAAGACGAAGGGCTTTCGCGCCTGACGCAATTGTCTGACCTGCCAGCGCTTGGCCTCGACGCAAACGGCAAAACCCGCATTCGTCTGATCAGCCCGCCGCTCACAAACCCGGAGGTTGCCGAAGCGGCGGTCAAGCTGGCCCAACACCTTATCCTGGGCCTGCGCGTGCCCGAACTTTTCATCGAACATGCCGATGCCCTGTCGGAACAGGAAGAGCCCGGCGTTCTTGACGTGGTTCTTCTGCCTGCCGACCAATTGCCGGCGGCATTGTCCGGCGCGCGCGAACAGGCAGCCTCTGGCCCCATCGCCGCGCTGATTGCTCCGGCAAGCGGCGCGCACACACTCATAGTCAGCGGCCCGGACTGGGCCTCCATTGCCCGTGCCAGCGAAGCACTTTCTCCGCAAGACGCTACACTGGCAACGTCGCCCCGCACGGACCTCGCCTATCCACACCCGATGATGCTGGGTGGAGAATCCCTGCCTCTCTCTGCGCTTTCGGTGGACACTGCCGAATTTAACGGTCGCCGCCTGACAGTCGATTTCCAGTTCGAACTGCCCGCTGATTTCTATGCCTATCGCTATGGCGAACTCGATCTGGTGCTCGACGCGGCCTACTCATCCGATGTGCAGCCCGGCAGCGAGATCGATGTCTACACCAATGGCCAGATCGCCTCAGCCACGCCGCTCCTGCGCACCGATGGAGGGCAATTGCGCAATACAGTGATCCGCATCCCCATGACCAGCCTGCGCGCCGGGCGAAATGAAGGGGTCATCGCCATCAACCTGCAATCGGCATCCGATACGGCATGCAGCGCGGGGTGGACCGGACAAGCACCTGTGCGCTTCGTTCTCTCGAACTCTTCCCAACTGAAATTTCCAGATTATTCCCGCATTGCCGAAGTGCCCGATTTGCAGATACTCACCGGCACCGGCTGGCCCTATGCTGACGCGAACAGCGTGCCATTGGTGCTCGGCAACAATGCTGAATCGGTGCTCTCTGCCATGACGCTTGTGGCCCGAATTGCATCGGCGTCCGGCAAAGTGCTGCCGTTCAAGGTGACGCCTGCCGCAGAACTCGATGCAGCCTCTGACGGCGTTATTGTCATGCCGCTTGGCGAAATGCCCTCGCCAGTCGCCAGCCGCTCCGGCATCGGCGCCATCGGATCGACCAACAGCAATACCAGCGCCCTCGATCGGTTCTCGACTCAGGATCAGGGCCTGCCCTTTGGCGCACAGTTGGATGGTGTGCTCAACTATTTCGGGCTTCAGCGCTCTGACCTGGGATTCCTGCCCGGAACCAACAGCCCCTATGCACCACCGAGCAATGCAGCCGTGCTCTCGCAGGTTCGCCAGAATGAAGGGGGGCTTTGGACGATACTGACCGCCAGTGACGGGCGAACCTTGCAGGCTGGAACCGACCAGATGATCGTGACCGATCGCTGGCGGCAAATCTCGGGTCGGATCAGCGCCATTGCCAGCGGGCAGAGCAGTGTCACGACAGTTGCCGCCAATCAGACTAGTCTGGTTCAAACCCAGCCATTGTCATTCTCCAACGCCCGCCTCATCGCGGCCAACTGGTTCTCGGGCAATGTTTTATACTTCGCAGCGCTGATCATTTTTGCCGCCATCCTTTTGACACTGGCGTCCTCTTTCGTGTTGTCACAATTGGGGCGGCGGGAATGAAACATCTTCTTGGAGCATCGCTGTCGTTTATGCTGCTGGCCAGCACACCCACACTGGCCGATTCCGTGATCAAGCCCGATGAATGGCAGAGCTATCTCACCGCCTATGTGAGCCCTGAAGGCCGCGTGATTGACACCGCCAACGGCAATATCAGCCATAGCGAAAGTCAGGGCTATGGGCTGATACTGGCCGCATTGGCTGATGACAGCGCCGCCTTTGCCCGCATCTGGAGCTTCACCAAGACCGAGCTCATGGTGCGCGATGACGGGCTGGCTGCATGGCGTTGGGAGCCCGACGCACGCCCCCACATCACCGATAGCAACAACGCCACCGATGGCGACATGCTGATCGCCTATGGCCTGCTTCTGGGCGCACAAGCGTGGAACAACGGCCACTATTCCGATCTAGCTTTGCCCATCATCCGCACCATTGGCCGCACGATGACGATCGATGCCGATGGGTTTCCGGCCATCCTGCCCGGCTCCGAAGGCTTTGCGCGGAATGCGAGCGAAGGCGGCCCGGTTCTCAATCCATCCTATTGGATTTTCGAAACTTTCCCGATTTTTGCAGAGGTCGACCCTGTCATCGATTGGATCTCCATTGGCGAGACAGGTTTGGAAATCCTGCGCCGCGCCCAGCAATCGACTGCTGGCATTCCCGCAGACTGGATACAATTGACTAGCGACATCGAACAGCCAGCACCGGACTTTCCGCCCGAATTCGGCTATAACGGCATCCGCGTACCGCTTTACTTGATGCGCGCGAAAGCCGATCCGGCCTATCTTGAACCCTTCCGCAACAAATCCACGCCCGAGGGTCTGAGCAAGGTCGATGTCACCAATGGCGATATGATCGAGCCGATCACCGAACCGGGCTATCGCCTGATCGTGGCGAGCATGGATTGCGTGGTCGACGGCACGCCGATCCCAGTTGATTTGCAGACCATGCAGGCAACAAGCTATTATGCCGCCACACTTCAATTGCTGCTGCTCGACCATCTGCGCCGGCATGAGGCCGATTGCCTGAAAGCGGAGGCGCAATGAACAGGATCGCCTTCTTCATCGCTCTGCTGCTGATAGCCGGTTTTTCCTACGCCTTTGCGACGGGAGCATTCAGCCAGCCCCGGCTGTCGGCCAATGAAACGCCATCGACGCTGGTGGCCCAGGCACCCGCAGCCGTCCAGACCACGATCGGCGAACCATCGACCACGCCGAGCAGCGCAACAGCCGCCCAACCCGTTGTCAGCCAGCCTGTGGCACAAACAGAAACGGTCGATGAAACCGCGCTGCGCTATTTTGCTCAGCAGGGAGACACTGCACGCATGCAGCGGGAAATCGACCGTCTGCGGGCATTGCATCCCGGCTGGCAGCCTCCTGCCGATCCACTATCCACCGACTTTACGCCTGATGAAGACGTGGTCCGCCTTTGGGACCTCTATTCGGCTGGCGATTTCGCCGGTGCCCGCGCGCTCATCGCGGAAAAGCAACAGGCAGACCCAGCCTTTGTTCCCTCTCCGGACCTGCTGCAAAGCCTTGCTCTTGGAGAAGCCGCCATACAGTTGCGAAATGCCTCCGATGCCGGCACCTATGGCACGGTGATCACTATTGCCGCCAACAATCCCCAGCTTCTGACCTGTTCTAGCGTCGACAATCTCTGGCGGCTGGCCGAGGCCTTCGTCAAAACTGATGCCAAAGCCCGCGCCATTGATGCCTATTCCTATGTGCTCAATAGCTGCACCGATGGCCCTGAGCGTTTTGCGACCATGCAAAAGGCAATGGAATTGCTTGACCGCGCCGATCTCGAACCGCTTTTGGCGCTCGAACGCACCGACGCCTCGGGCGTGCATGAATTCGCCGCCCTGCGCGTGGATCTCGCACGCCGCGCCATCGCGGCCTCGCTTGAAGATGGCGGCGCCCAGCCCCTGCCGACCGACATCACCCTGTTCACCCAGGCCGCAACCGCCGCCAATAATGGCGAAGACCTGCGGCTTCTGGGCTATTACGAACTGGCCCGTGAACGCCCCAACGAGGCCCGCCGCCTGTTCGAAAGCGCGCTGAGCGCCGATCCTTCTGCCACATCGGCCGAGGCTTTGGGCGTGGCGCTGCTGCAATTGCGCGATCCCGAAGCGGCGGAAACCGCGCTTGCCGATTACCGCGACGACAATGACACCATTGCCACACTCTATCTCTCCGTTGCCGCCGCCATGCTGTCACAGGAACCTCGGATCGATATTGGGCAGGCCGCTTTGGGCCGTATCGTCGATGCGGCGATGGGCGCGCGCGACGCCAATGTGGCGCAGGAACTGGGCTGGTATGCCTATGCTTTCCAGCAGGTACAGACCGCATCAGAATGGTTTGCGCTGGCGCTGAGCTGGCAGCCTGATCTCGAACCCGCTGCCTATGGCCAGATGGTAGCCGCCAATGCGCTTGGCAATACAACGCTGGTCGAAACCATCCGCACCCAATGGAGTGGGCGATCTGCCCGCATCACCGATTTCGGGCGGACGTCATCAGTAACCAGCCCTTCCGGCACAACCATGCCGACACCCGTCGCACAACGACCGAGCGGAGGGCAAAGCAGCAGCCCGCAAGGGACGCAGGCGTCGACCGCACAGGTGGAAACCGCATCAGCGCCCCGGACCAGTTCCGGGGCGCGCTCCTGTCAGAACTATGTTCCGCCTGCAAGCCTGTCTCCCGGCGCAGCCCTCAGCCATGCCTGGTGCCTGATGAACCTCAACCGCCCCTCGCAGGCGGTCGATCATTTTGCCCGTGCTCTGCAGTCAAGCTCCGAAGCCACCCGCAGCGACGCCGCCTATGGCCAGTCGCTGGCCTATATAAGACTGGGTCTGGGCAATGAAGCTGCCGTCGCCGCTGCGTCCGCTCCCATCAGCCAGACGCGCGCGGTGGAACTGGAAGTCGCGATCCTCACTGAAAAGGCGCTCAGCGCCTATGGCATCGGCGACTATGCGCGCGCCATCGATCTGCTCAATTCCCGGGCCGCTTTTGCCGCCGAGCGCAATGACCTGATGACTGTGCGTGCCTGGAGCTACTATCACCTGCGCCGCTTCGCCGAAGCAGAACGGCTGTTCGCCGCCGTTGCCGCCACCGGCTATGGCGACGCCGTTAGCGGACTCGAAGCCGCCCGCACTGCCCTGCGCATGCGTGCGCCATAAGCGTGCCACTCCGCCGTTAACGATGCGACCAAGCCTTTTTCAAATCCTTGCTCGCTTCCGGTAAAGATCAGGCACTTCCCTCTTGCTTGAAATCGGGTGCCCATTGTGAGCAGACAATCTGACTGGCGCGTAGACGTCACAAGCAATATCGAGGATTTTGCTGAAGACTGGCGGCGCTTCGTCACCCCCGCCAATGCGACCCCATTCCAGCATTATGATTTCCTGCGGATTTTCTTTGCCCGGCTAAGTGCCGGCGGTGGTCAGCCGCATATTGCCCGCGTCCGTAACGCCAATGGCGCGCTCGTCGCACTTTTCCCCATGCACATGGTTCGCAAGCACGGCCTGAATTGGCTACGCACCGACGAGCGTCCGCTCGACTATTGCACGCCAATTTTCGATCCCGCCCTGTCGGCAGATCATGCGCGAGACATCATCCGGGCGGTGCTCGCCGCCATACCCAAGGCTGATCTCTTCTACGTCAACCGCATACCGGATCAGTTCGCGGACGGCCCGAGCCCTCTGGCCAACATGCCCAATGCGGGGCGACTGCGCCTTTCCAGCTGGCAGATCAAGATGAAGGGCGCTTCGCTCAGCGCGTTGTCCGGCCGCCAATCCAAACAGTTCAAAAGCCAGTTGCGCTCGAGAACAAAGAAGCTCGCCGAGCAGTTTGAGCGTAAATTCGACATCGCCTTCGGCCAGAGCGTGTCGCCAGAGATGTACGCAGCCTTTGCCGATCTGCGCCAATCCAGCTTCGACACCAAAGGCCGCTCCAATATTGCCTCCGACCCGCAATGGGGGCCACTCTATCCATCATTGCTGGCCGAAGGGCAGCAATGCCGCGCATGGCTGGCCAGCCTTTCGGCGGATGGAGAAATGGTCGCCGCGCTTTATGGCTTTGAGGCAGACAAACGCGTTCAGATCATCTTGCCAGCCTCAAAAATGGGCGACTGGCAATATTATCGCCTCGGCTTGCAGCTCTTTCAGGAAACGCTCACCCATTTTCATGCCGAAGGCGCAGAGATATTCGATCTGTCCATTGGCGACTCCCCATACAAAAAACGGATGGGCGGCGAAGAAGAAGCACTTTACGACGCGCTTTTTCCCGGCTCATTTTTGGGTCAGATCTACTACCGGCTTTGGCGTCTCAAGGTCGCGCTGCGCGCAAAAATGGGGCGAATTGAATAAAATTTTAAACTTAACCAGATTTTAACCCGGCTCCCCATGCTCCTCTTTTCCGTGCTATTACCGTCTCAGGCGGAATATGGCCGGAGAGGTCAAAATGGCACCGATTGTGCACACATATGGAGGCAGGGACGACGCGCCCTCGTTGGCGCAGGACCTGCACGTCCTTTCGCGCGCCTTTATCAGCCGGTGGAAGCTGATCGTTCTGGTCATGCTGGCCTGTCTCTTCGTCGGCGTCGCCTATGTCTGGACTACCCCGCCCACATACACATCCAGCGTCGACATTTTCATTGATCCGCGCACCCGCGACGCCGCTGGCCTCAATGTCAGCCCCACGGGCTTGGGCACCTCGTCGCAAGGCGCCGATTCAGGGCTTCTGGAAAGCCAGCTCCAGCTGCTCACCTCGCGCTCCGTGCTTGAAAAGCTGGTGGCGCGCGAAAACCTCACCAGCGATCCCGAATTTGCATCCGCTCCGGGCCAGGGTCTGGGCGCGGTCGTGCGCAACCTTGTCCGGTTGGTGATCTATGGTCCCAATGGCGAGGACGCAGCCGACATTGACCCGCAAAGCCGCGCCATGGACAAGCTCAGCCGCGCGATCAAGGTCGAGCGCGTTGGCCAAACCTATGTGCTCAACGTTGCCGTCACCACCGGTTCGCGCACCCGCTCTGCCGACATCGCAAATGCTCTGGCCGCCATCTATGTCGAAGAGACGCAGATTACCGCTGATGGCAATGCGCTGGAAACGGCAGAAAGCCTAGAAGCACGTCTGTCCGAATTGCAGGCGACCAGCGAAGCATCCCGCCGCCAGGTCGAGGACTACCGCCGCGCCAATGGGCTGATCGCTGCGCGTAGCGCCGCGGGCGACGAGCAGCAACTGGCCGCCATGAATGACCGGCTGACCAATGCCATCGTCGCCACCCAAAACGCCCGCTCCGCTCTCGATGCGGCGCTTCAGGCCGGCACGGGGGCCGGCTCGATCCTGACATCCTCCACCATCGACCAGCTCCGCATCCAGATTGCTCAGACCCGGTCCGAAGAAAATGTACTGGTGGCGACGCTGGGGACCCGCAACCCACGTTTGACTCTCGTCCGTGAGAACCGACGGGCGCTCGAGCAGGAGCTGGAAGCGGAAATGCAGAGGGCCATCGCTCGCATTCAAAGTGACTATGATCGCGCAGTAGAAACCGAAGCCTCTGTTCGCGCACTTGTCGCCCAATATGAGCAACAGCAGGCCAATGCCGATGAGGCATCGGTGCGGCTGGCAGAGCTTGAACAGGCCGCCGAGCAGGACAAGCAACTCTACGACGCATTCGCCCTCCGCGCCAAGCAGGCGCGCGAGCAGATCGCATTGCCATCATCGACCGCACGGATTATTTCCAGTGCTGTACCGGCAATTCAACCAAGCGGACCAAAAGCCTTGCTGGCCCTGGCGGCCAGTGGCCTTGGCGGCGCAGTTTTGGGCTTTGGACTGGCATGGCTGCTTTACATCCTGCGTGGCGAACCTGTACGTGCAGCGGCACGCGCCTCGGCGCGGGAAAAGCCGGTTCACACCCCGCCAGCACCGCCAAAGCCAGCGCGCATCGCGCCACAGTCCCTGCCGCAATCAAAGCCGCAGCCTTTGCCCGCAGCAAACCGTCCTCAACCGGCACAGCCTGTCGCCATGCGGCAGCCCGGCACCAAGCCGGTGTCAAAAAGGACATTTGCTGGACAGAGCATTGGCAATCGGGCTGCGCCGGTTCGGCCAATGCCCATTGCGCGCTCTATGCCGGAAGCCAAGCCCGTGGTACGGAGGCTTCCTGCCACAACCCCACACCAGACCTCAGCATCGCGCAATTTTGCGCGCCTCGATAATCACTAGGGCTCAAGATGACCAAAACCATTCTTGTGACAGGCGGCGCAGGCTTTGTGGGCAGCCACCTGTGTGACAGGCTGCTCGAAGCGGGCAACCGGGTGATCAGCCTCGACGATTTTTCGACAGGCCGCGCACAAAACCATTCGGGGCATCTGGGCAATCCCAATTTCCGTTTCATTGAAGCGGACATTGCCGACCCGATCGACGTTGAGGTCGACGAGATTTACAATCTCGCCAGCCCCGCCTCACCCGTTCACTATCAGAAGAGCCCGATCACCACGCTCAAGACCGGCATTCTCGGTGCGATGAACATGCTTGATCTGGCCGCCCGCAACAAAGCGCGGATCCTTCAGGCCTCCACCAGCGAGGTCTATGGCGACCCGCTGGTGCATCCACAGCCCGAAACCTACTTCGGCAATACCAATTCCTTCGGTGAACGCGCCTGTTACGACGAAGGCAAGCGCGCCGCCGAAGCGCTGTTTTATGCCTATGCCAAGGAAAAAGGCGTGGCCATTCGCATTGCGCGCATTTTCAATACCTATGGCCCGCGTATGCAGCCCGACGACGGTCGCGTCGTCTCCAATTTCATTGTGCAGGCCCTGCGCGGGGATTCGATCACTGTCTATGGCGACGGCACACAGACGCGGTCTTTCTGCTATGTCGACGATCTCGTTTCCGGGTTCATCGCGCTCATGGCCAGCGATGTGACCTCGCCGGTCAATCTGGGTAATCCGGGTGAATTCACTATGCTCGAACTGGCAGAGCTGGTGCAGAAGACCCTTGGCCGCACCGCAAATATCGCATTCCTGCCATTGCCCGCCGACGACCCCAAGCAGCGCAGACCAGACATCACCAGAGCTCAGACCCAACTTGGCTGGACCCCAAAGACGCCGCTGGAAATCGGCCTCAAGGATACTGTCGCCTATTTTGACCGCCGGTTGCGCGAGGATGCAGCTGCCGCCTCGCCGTCCGCGCGTTCACCACTCGTCGCCGCGCCGAGCCGGTAATGCTAAGCCGACGCGCGCTGCTGGCTGGTCTGGTGGGTCTGGCTGGTGTAGCCGCGCTGCCGATGATCGGGATGTTTCTGGCTGCCAACCGGTCTCTTGCTGAAGCCGCCGCGGGACGCGGTCGGTTTTTTGGCTCGGCACTGACCAGTTCCGACCTCGCCGCGGATGACGCCTATAGCCGGGTTCTCCTCGATCAATGCGATGTTTTGGTCCCTGAATGGCAGCTCAAATGGGGCGCATTGGCGAAATCTATCGAGGCGCCCGCCGATTTCGCCCAGGTCGACGCTATCGTCCAAACTGCTCGCAGCCTCGGCAAGAAGATGCGCGGCCATACATTGCTCTGGCACGAGCACATGCCGCAGGGCCTCGCCGATCTGACGCAGGGCGCCGACTGGGACCGCTATGTCGTGCCCCATTTCAACCAGTTGCTCGACCGCTATGCCGATGATTTCTTCCACTGGGACGTTGTCAACGAAGCCATTGAGCCGCGCGATGGGCAACCGGGCTTTATGCGCGACACGCCATTTTATCGCATGCTGGGCCCCGACTACGTCGCCGAAGCTTTCCGCCTCGCCCATAATTTGGCGCCAAACGCCAAACTGTATTTGAACGACTATAATATCTGCTATGCCGATTCATGGCAGAACGACCGACGCGCGGGCGTCCTGCGCCTGCTCGAGAAGCTGGTGACTGCGGGTGTACCTGTGCATGGTTTCGGCATTCAGGGTCACCTTGATACGCGCTTCAGCTTCAACGACCGCGTGTTCGCAGACTTTCTCGACGCGGTGACAGACATGGGGCTCGAGCTGGCCATAACCGAGCTGGATGTCCGCGAAGCCGACGATCCGGGTGGCCTTACCATTGCGGCACGACAGCAAAGGGCCGCAGATGAGGTCAGCAAGGTTCTGTCAATCGCGCTCGACTATAAGGCGTTGAGTGGCGTCACCACCTGGGGGCTCGCCGACAAACGCAGTTGGCTGCGGTCGGCCCGGGATCTGCCGGACAATCAGGGCCTGCCCTATGATGATCTCTTGAGCGCCACACCAATGCGCGCCGCTCTAGCCGATCTATTTTCGCGGAGCCCCACTCGTGGTTGAAATCCAGTCTGCAGAGATCGCGCAGCGCGCCGCCGTCGCCAATAACTCAATCATCAAGATCGTTATCGAGCGAGCCGCCGCCGCTATCGGCCTTCTCTTGCTCAGTCCGCTATTGCTGATCGTCGCGGTCCTCGTACGCATCGACAGCCCCGGCCCCATCCTGTTCTGGCAGGAACGGCGCGGCATGGGCGGCAAGACCTTCCCGATCTATAAATTCCGCTCCATGAGCGCCGCCGCCAGCCGCGAAGGCTTCAAGCAAGCCGTAGCGGGGGATGCGCGCGTTACCAAGATAGGCCGCTTCATCCGCGCCACCAGCATTGATGAACTGCCGCAATTGCTTAACGTGGTGAAGGGCGACATGGCCCTGATCGGCCCCCGCCCCCACCCTCTCGCGCTGGACGAAACCTTTCGCAACCAGGTGCCGAACTATCTTGACCGCTATCAGGTCCGCCCCGGCATTACCGGATTGGCCCAGATCAGCGGACATCGCGGCCCCACACCTGACGTCGCCGCCATGAGCGCCCGCGTCGCGCTGGACCTGCACTATATCGCCACATGGTCTTTGAAAGCGGACATCCTCATCCTCTTCGGAACCATCAAACTGCTGTTTCTGGTGCGCGATGGCACCTGATCCCAAAAGCCCTTTCGAGCTGATCGTTGGCGTCCACGACCTCGCCGAAAGCCCTGACGCTGTGGGCGATGAAATGCTTTCATGGCTGCCCATGTCCACGGCACGTCCGCTGCTCGACGAGATTCTGGCCAATAGCCGCAAGACCGACCTGCCCCTCACCATCACCAGTGACGATGCCTTCCGCTCCGACTATGACATGTTGCTGCCCTGGCTGCTTGAAAACAGCCTTATTGGCACCTTTTTCATCCCCACCCGCTTCGTCGGCAGGCCCGGTCGCCTGACCGAAACGCAGATGCGTGAAATGGCAAAGCTTGGCATGCGCTTCGGCGTCCATGGCGCAAGCCACATCAATTGGCTCACCGCCACGCCGGATATCTTCGCCGCCGATGTCGCTGAAGGCAAGGACGCGCTGGAGCAAATGCTGGGCGCAAAGGTTGACACAGCAGCCGCACCCTTTGGTGGCTTCGATGGCCGCATCGCCGCACATCTGCGCTCCAGGGGCCTTACCACACTTTATACCAGCCGCAGCGGCCTCGCCCTGCGCAAGGCGCGCATCAAACCGCGCAACATGCTCAAATCAACCCAGATTGAGCCCGTCCGCGCCATAAGCCGCCAACGCGGCACCTTTCGCGATGCCGCCCGCTCCCATATCCGCACCCTCCGCGCCGATCTGCAAGCTCTGGTGTCGCGCGGATGAGACGCGCGCTGGCTCTCTCCATCGTCGATCAGGCCATGATCAGCGGCTTCAATCTGGTGCTGAACCTGGCTCTGATCGCCTTTGCGACGCCCGAGCAATTCGGCATTTTCGTTCTGGTGCAGGCCATCGGCTTCTTCGCCATTTCCGCCCAGAATGCGCTGATCATCACCCCGCTCAATTACCTCCTGCCCGGCCAGCCTGCCCCGGTGGTGCAGGGCGAATTGTCGATGCTGACCAGCGCCAATGCTATCCTGATCCTTCTCGGTCTGCTGCTCGCGGTCGCTCTGGCAACCATGATCGGTGCCGATCTTCCACTCTATCTTGCCATTCTTGCCTTTTTCGGCGTCACGCTGGCCCGCGAATATGTGCGCAACGTTCTCGTCGTCACTGACCGGATGGCGCAGACGTTGATCCTCGACGCGGCGGCCATCGCGGCCACCTTGCTGCTGCTGCTCGGCTTCTGGCACATACTGCCCCCCGCAGCCGCAGCGCTCTCCTCACTGGCCTTGGGCAATTTTATTGTCCTCGTCGCCACGCGCATCCAGCTGCACTGGCAACCTGCCCGGCTCACAGCCCATTTCAGCGATTATCGTCGCGTCTGGGACAAGACACGCTGGGCGCTGCAAGGTGCGTTACAAAACGAAGTCGAAGCCCGTTCCTACGTGATCCTGCTGGAACGCTGGCGCGACGCCGCCGCGCTCGGCACCATTCAGGCCGGGCGAACGGTGCTTTCGCCGCTGCTGCTGATAGCCCCCTCATGGCGGCGCATCGCTCGCCCCAAAATGGTGCGCCATCTGCAAAATGGCGAACATGCCGCCGTCCGCGCCACCCTCTGGAGCGGCGCTTTGGTGATTGTTGCAGCCAGCCTCGCCTATGGCCTTGTCATTTACCTCGCCTGGCCTTTGTTTGAAGCCCATGTCTTCAAGGGCCGCTATGGCGACATGCACAATATCGTCCTTGGCTGGTGGATTTATGCGCTGGTGGTCGGCCTGGCCGGTATCGCGGCAACCCAGCTTGAAGCGCAACGCCATTTCCGCGCACTGGCCATGGTCGGCCTCGTCATTGCGGGTCTCGTCATCATCGTTCTTGTGCCGCTGGTCTGGCTTGGCGCCAGCCTTATGACCATCGTGTTGGCGCTGGCGGCTCTGCACGTTCTGGAACTGATCGCCTATCTGGTGCTGATCGCCCGGCCCGGCGAGGCCATCTCCGAGTCCGCGCCATGAATGTCCTGATGGTGCTGCCTATCACCACGCTAAACTACCGGGCCCGCATCGCCATATTGCTGCCCGCGCTACAAATGGCCTATTTCGTGCTGATCTGGCCACTGGTCTATGCCCGTGGCATTCAGACAGCCGATCTCGTGACCGCACCGGTCGAAACGCAGAGTTTCCTGCTCAATCGCCTGTTTTTCCCGGCCATGGCCGGTCTTGCCATTGTCATCCTGGTCGCAGAGCGCCATCGACTGGCCCATTTCCGCATCGGCGCGGGCCTGCTCGTGGCGGGCTTTCTCACCTATCTTGGCGTGTCATTCGTCTGGGCGCTGGCGCCGGGCACATCCATGTCGAAATTCGCGCTGCTGGCTATGCAGATCATCGCGCTCGTGCCAGCCGTGCTGCTCGCCCCACGCACCGATGACATTATCCGTCCCATGTTCTGGGTCATGGCGCTGACGGTTCTGGTCAACATGCTCGCCGTGATCGCCCTACCCGCGACACCCCTCGGTCATGCCGGCATCTATTCCCATAAGAATACGCTCGGCGCGATGATGGCTCTCTCCGGCTTTTTTGCCTTTTATGGCATTACGCGAAGCAATTATCGTCTGCGGCTGGCCGGTTTCCTCATGCTGCCACTGGTCCTCATCGAGCTTTATTTGAGCCAGTCGAAAACCTCGCTTGGCCTCTTTCTGATGGTGCCCGTTTTGGCATGGCTCGCCATTATTTTGCGCCGCTATGTCCGTATTTCGTTACCAATCCTGCTGATCATCATCGCCATTCCCGGCGCACTGATCGTCAGCGGCATCCTGCCCGGTTTCACCTTCGAGGATGTCTCCACCATCGTGAGTGGCGATGCGACCTTCACAGGCCGAACAGAGCTTTGGGACTTTGCCCTTGCCTATATCGGCGAGCGGCCCATTCAGGGCTATGGCTACCAATCGTTCTGGGACATTGGCTCAGCAGGCCCGGCCTCGAAAATGCCCGATGGCTTTCTCCAGCGTGCGCCTCACGCTCATAATGGCTATCTCGACCTGCTGCTGCAGGGCGGCATCATCGCCATGGCGCTCTTCACCATCCTTCTCGGCATGGTCTGCTACTGGATCGACCGCGTCACCGATAAGGATGCGGGCCTCGGCTATTTAATCACCGCGGTGATGATCTATCTGCTGCTGGTCAACCTGCTCGAAACCGTGTGGATGAAAAACCTCTCCGAACTGAGCACACTCACCATGCTTTTTATCCTGCTCGCCGCCCTCGCGCCCAAAGGCCGGAGCCAGATATGATTTCCGTGATGATCGCCAGCATGGGCAGGCCTCACCTTGTCGAGACCCTTGGCTCTATTGAGAAAGCGCGTATGCCCAACGGCGAAACGCTCGAAATCGTCATCGCCGATGACAGCCGCGACAATGCGGTGCTCAATCTTGTCGCCCCCTTCCAGTCTGCGCTCAACATTCGGGTATTGCCGGTCGGCGCGGGCAATGTGGCCCTAGCCCGCAATGCCTGTCTCGATGCTGCAGGAGGCGATTGGCTGATTTTCGTGGACGACGATGAAACCGTCGAACCCGGCTGGCTTGAGGGCCATCTCTCTGCCGCAGCGGACTTCAATGCCGACGCCGTTTTTGGCCCCGTTTTTCCAGTCTACCCGCGCGGCACCCCGGACTGGTTCATTAAAGCCAATCCGCTATTCGGCGATTGGGGCTGGGACGATGACGGCAAAACCGTTCCCAAAGGTCGCACCGGCAACACCCTCATTCGGCGCTCGGCTTTGGCTGATCTGCGCTTCAATCCCGCCTTTGGCCGCACGGGCGGGGAAGACGACGATTTTTTCCTGCGCTTTGCGGCCAAGGGTCATCGCATGGTTGTCACCAACCGCGCCAGAGCCCATGAAATGGTGCCTGAAGCGCGCGCCAATTCAGACTATGCGCTAGGCCGCGCCTTCCGCACCGGCCAGCTCTACGCGCAGATGCGACTGCGCGTTAAAGCTTTGCCCCAAAAGCTCATTTTTGCCTGTGACGCAGCTGCAAAAACCATGCTCTTCGGCACGGCAAGGCTTGCATTTCGGCCCGTCGACAAGGTCAGGTCCCTTCGCATGGGGATGCGGGCGCACAACAATCTCGGCAAGCTCAGCGGCCTCACCGGCAAGCAGGATGAGGCAACATGGCAATGACCAAGCCGCCTACAATCCTGCATATCTCATCGGAATATCTCGACCCGATCCGCCCGCCCCCGATTACCGACGCCGTTTTGCGGCTCGTTGACCGGCTGACCGATTATCCGCAGATCGTCATTTCGTTGAAGCGGGTCAGTGATCCACGCAAGGCTTTCTGGCGTGATCTGGGCATGCTCGATGGCCGCCGGGTCATTGCCTATCGCTATTTTGCGCCGCCGCTTGGGCTTGCCATGCACCTTTGCCAGAAGCGCGTCGCCCGTCGCATCAGCCGCTTTATGGCCGAGGAAAATATCCGGCCAGATGTCATTCATGCCCATCGCTTCACCTTTGAAGGCATAGCCGCCTGGCAGCTCTCGCGGCACTTGAACACCGCCCTGTTCTTTTCCGTGCGTGGCGAGGTCGAGAAAAAAGTCTTTGCTGCCAAGCCGACCTATCGCCCTCTGTTCCGCCGCATGGCCGGGGATGCGGACCGCATCTACTACGTCTCAGCGTGGTTCCGCGATCCGTTCGAAAGCCATACCGGTGTTGACCACGCCAAGACGCTGCTCCTACCCAATTTCGTGCACAATGCGCGCCGCACAATTGCCGAAACGACACCCGAACGCCGCCTCATCATCCCCATGTCGCTGCTGGCCATCGATAAAAAGGGGCTACCCGAATTGATGGAAGCGCTGGCCTCCGCCGCACCCGGCCTTGCTGATATCACGCTCGAAGTCATCGGCGAAGGGCCGCAGGAGACACGAGATCGCGTTCTGCAACTGGCACAGAAATCGGGGCTGAACGAGCGCGTCATTCTCAGGCCGCGCATGGACAACAAGGCCCTCCTCGCCTACATGCCCAGCGCCATGGCCATGGTCATGCCCTCTCACAACGAAACCTTCGGCATGGTCTATCCCGAGGCTCTGTTTGCAGGTGTTCCCATTCTCTATGGCACAGGCACCGGCATCGATGGTTATCTCGACGGACTGAATGTCGGCGTCGCCGTAAAGCCGGGCGATGTCGCCAGCATCCGGGCGGGGCTCGAAAAGATCGTCGCCGAAAACACCGCCTTCCGCACCGCCATCCGCAACCACGCAAAGGACCTGTTCGAGCGCTTCGATCCCGATACGATCGTCGCCCGCTATCGGGCAGACGTGGATGGGCTCGCTAAAGCTGCCCCCGCATCCGCCGTTTTAAGTACAAAATGAAAATATTCGGCCCCTCGACCAGATAGCGCCGCCACAGCCGCTTGGGATTGGTGAGCAGGCGATGCAGCCACTCCAGCCCGAAGCGCTGAAACACCATCGGCGCGCGCTTGTGGGTGCCGCTCAGAAAATCCACCGCCGAGCCGACGCACATGATGAGGCCCCCACCCTGCCTTTGCGCGCGGATGTCATGGGCCAGCAATTCTTGCCTTGGGAAGGAAATGCAGGACAGCAGCACCTGCCACTCCGCCGCGGCCGCCTCGGCGACGCAGGCATTCCACGCATCACTGCCGCGCTTCAGCCCATAGGGCGTTTCAATATGCACAAACTGATGCTGCGGATAGCGCTGACGCATCAATTCGGTCTGCTTATGCGTCGGCCCCGCCAGCGCAAACACCAGATCATTGTCACCGGGAGAATTGAGCACATCATAGGTCCGGTCCGTGCCAGTACGCGGCGTCAGATCAATATCGTGCAGCCGCGCCAGCCGCCCGATAATCTTGCTATCGCAGACAAAAATATCGGCGGATTGATAGACCGCCTTTTCATCTTCCCTGAGCTTGCGATCCAGCGCCACAATATGATCAACATTGGGCGTCACCAGCATCGACGTTTTGGGCGCACGTGCGGCCTGCACCATCATCGCGCTTATATCCTCCACGCTGCCGGTGCTGAAAGCGATGTCGAAAAATTTCTTAAGAACTGGCATGGCCTGGCGCGTCCGCATTGATGTCATCTGTGACTAATCTGTTTGGCCCCGTTTGCGGAAAATGGATTGCCCACTGGTTAATTGCTAACGGGCGCATTTACCCTCTGCACCGGCAGCATTTGCAATATGGACAGGAGCCTGCAATCTGCCCACAAATAGCGAGGGTTCATGCGCACCATCACGCTCACTGGCACCGATATTACCACATCACCCCTCGGCCTTGGTTGCGCCTCGATGGGCTCCCGCATTTCACGCGCCCAGGGCTTGCGCGCGCTCAGCGCAGCCTATGATGCGGGCGTGACCTGGTATGATGTTGCCCCTGCCTATGGAGCGGGTGAAGCCGAGGACATTCTGCGCACCTTTCTGGCCGGACGCCGCGACAAGGTTTTTGTCTGCTCAAAGGTTGGGCTGGCACCACCGCAGAATAATGGCATTATCAAAACCCTCTATGCTCTGGGTCGCCCGTTCATCGGTGGGGTCCAGGACCTCCGCCGCAAGTTTCGGCAGGTCGGTGCAACCCGCAATGTTCACGTCACGCTGACGCCTGAACTCATCGAAAATTCCCTCGAAAACTCCCTCCGTCGCCTCGGTACAGATCATCTTGATGTCTTCGCTCTCCACGACCCTGCACCTGAGGATGTGAGCCGCGAAGATGTGCTAAAGACGCTCGAGCGCATAAAGAAATCCGGTAAAGCGCGCTATATCGCCGTTGCCGGAACCTTCGCCGCCGCGTGCGCCGCAGAAAATTACGACATCATCCAGCTCGCCGATGACCCGCAAACCGAGCCGCTGACCGCGCTGCGCGCACAAATGCCACGCCTCCCCGGTTTCATAACCCATTCCATCCTCGGCATCGGCGGCGCGCGAGACAGATTTATTCAGCATTTACAGAGCGATAACGCACTAAGAAACGAAATGATCGCAGCCGGACATACCGGCTCCGATCAGCAAATCGCCACAAAGCTGCTCATGCGCCGCGCCTTCGCCTCGAACAAAAACGGCGTGGTGCTGGCATCCATGTTCTCGCCCGGCAATCTTGCGGAAAATACCGCGATAGCGAACGAAATGCCTGACGAGGCGGCCATACCCCTCGCCCGCAGAGCCTTCCAAGTCCCATGATTTCGGACAGGTTCGCTCAGCGCCCGCTCAGCATTTACGATGTGTGCATTATTGGCTCGGGCCCCGCCGGACTCACCCTAGCGCTTGAGCTGGAACGCCACGGCAAAAGCGTTCTGGTGCTGGAATCGGGCACGATGGGTCCCGATGCTGATCAGCAATCGCTTGCGCACGCCGATATTGCCGATCCCGCACGTCACGACGATATGAGCATTGCCGTATCGCGCCAGCTTGGCGGCACCTCCAATCTCTGGGGCCGCCGCTGCCAGCCCTTCGACCCTATCGACTTCGTGCCACGCCCCGGCATGCGCGCCGCCTGGCCAATCGACTACGAAGACATACGGCCCCATTATGCCCGTGCCGTCCACTATCTCGCAGCCGGCGCCGATGCCTTCACCGCACCGCTGACACGGCAGATCACCGACGCCGCCTTCGATCCGGCACGACTTGAACGCTTCTCCAATGACCCGGCGATCCAGAAGCATTTCGCCCGCGAATTGGCATCCTCCCAGAAGATCGACATTCGGCTCAATTCCACGCTGGTCGACATGCGCTACCGGGACGGCGCTATCGAACAGATTACTGTCGCCGACAAGGATGGCACCCGACACAACCTGCCCGTCTCAAAACTGGTTTTGGCCTGTGGTGGCCTTGAATCCACACGCCAGTTGCTCGCTCTGCAGGCCGAGGAACCGCAACTTTTCGGCGGCAGCAACGGACCGCTTGGCCGCTATTATATGGGCCATCTGATCGGCGAAGTGGCCGATGTTACCTTCAGTTCTGCCGACATCGACGCCGCTTACGATTTCTTCGTCGACAAACACGGCACTTATGCACGCCGGCGCCTGATCCCCTCGGACACGACGCAGACCGAGCACGATCTGCCCAATATCAGCTTCTGGCCGGTCGTACCGCCCGTGGCGGATCCGCGCCATCGCAACGGCATCCTGTCCATGGTGTGCCTCGCCTTTGCCATTCCGCCACTGGGGCGGCTGCTGGTCGCCGAGGCCATCCGCAAGCGGCATATTCCCGCAGAAATCGACTGGCGCGCACACATCTTCAATATCCTGCGCGACCTTCCGGCGACCCTGGCCTATGTGCCGCTTTTCTTCTTCAAGCGCTATTTTTCACGTTACCGGCTGCCCGGCTTTTTTCTGCGCAATAGCGGCCACCGCTATGGCCTGTCCTACCACAGTGAGCAAAGCCCCATGCCCGAAAGCCGGGTGAGGTTGAGCCGGACAAGAGATCGACTGGGCCTGCCACAGATCGAAATTGATTATCGTTTCGCCCGCTCCGACGCCGAGGCTATCTTCCGCGCCCATCAGCACTTGGGGCAATGGTTGACCCGCACTGGCCTGGGCAAAATTGAGTACCGTCAGCCGGAGGCAGAAACTGTCGACGCCATATTGGCGCTCGCTGGCCACGGCACGCACCAAATCGGCACCGCGCGCATGGGCGCGACTGCGGAAACCGGCGTGGTCGACGCCGATCTGCGCTGTTTCGGGGTCAGCAATCTCTACGTGGCCAGCTCGGCCGTGTTCCCCACTTCCGGCCAATGCAATCCGACGCTGAGCATTGCCGCCTTTGCCGTCCGGCTTGCCGAGCATCTGGCCGGGAACAAGCAGGGCTAAGCAGGCGCAACGACGCCTTTTTTGAGGATCAGATTGCCGTAAATCCGGCTTTCGCCAGTGACAACGATGGCAAACGCCATGCGGGCCCGCTCATAAAACGCAAAGCGTTCTATCGGCACGATTTTTGCGGGCGCATCGGCAATGGTGTCAATGACGGCCTGAAATTCGGAGACAATAGGCGGCACAGCGTCGGGGTCGCCAACCACCGCCATCGTATGCGCCGGATCATCGACATAGGTGTCGAGCGGCATCACCGACAGAATGGCCTCAGTCATCTTGACCGCACCGACACCATCAAGGCGAACCAGACGGCGCGCATTGGTTTCGGCGGGAAAATTGGCATCAGCGACAACGATCTCGTCGCCATGTCCCATGGCCCGCAAAATGCTCAGCAATTCGGGCGACAGGAGGGGATTGATTCCGCGTAGCATCAGGCACGTCTCCTTTTCGGCTCAGGTCCTGAGCGCACGATCAAGATGGGTATAGCCGCCATCGGGGAATAGCCATTGCCCCGTCGTGTGGTTGGCGCGGCGCGACAGCAGGAAGGCGCAGGTATCGCCATCTCACGAGCCGTCGTCATACTCTGACCAAGCGGAATATTGGCAGTGATAGCGGCCAGTTTCTCATCCGGATTGGGCACAGTTTTCGAGCCAGCGGCGATAGAGCGGCGTCATCACTTCGGCCCCCGATGAAGCGTTTCAGCGAACCGGGCTGACCGTCAAAGCCACCCACAGATACCGACCTGTTTTCTAAACGCGAAGGTCAGAGCAATGCCGAAAGCGCGGTCCGGAGCACCATATCGCGCTTGGCAGGAAGGCGCGTATGAGTCAAAAACCGGCGATAAAACAAGACATTGCATTCTTCCCCGGAAAAACGCATCCGCCCCGCTTGCAATGCTCAGCCACCCCATGTATGGGTTGCCTCGCTTCGGGATTGGAAGAAGTTTTCGCCCAATCCCCACAAGCTTGCCAGACAAATGGCATGCGCGCCCGTAGCTCAGCTGGATAGAGCACCAGACTACGAATCTGGGGGTCAGGAGTTCGAATCTCTTCGGGCGCGCCATTCTCGTGCAAAGCTGGGCACCATTTCGCGTGCGGAATTATCCTCTTCAGAAACGGCTTTCAAAAGCTGGCCTTTTGGTCCGCAGATGTGGATGCTGCCCCTGCCGATCGTGACCTTGCTGACGAACATGTGCAGCCAAGTGCGTCGGAAGGACGGATCCGCATTACGAAGCCGCCGGCGGATGCCCGAAGAAAAGCGGCGGACCATGGCCGGAGACAATTCAGCCTTGGCACTGCGACGCTGACGCAGGGAGGCAAGATTGGCAGTCCCTTCCCGAATCTGCAGCTTGGCGAGATCAACGCGCTCCTTGAACGTGGGATCGTGTACTTCGGCGACGCCAGCCTCGATGGAATCATAGAGACGGTCAAGCCGTGCCTGGGCTTCGCCGGCCGCGATACGCTGACGATCGATCTCGGCTTCGAGCTGCAGGCGCGTGGTTATGTCGCTCCTCGCGGCTTCGACGCTGGTAACGCGCATTGGACTGGCGTGTAAGCAGCCTTTTCCGTTCCAGGGACGCGCCGAACGCACTTGCAACGTCGCCTCCCGACAGCACTCTTTCTTCGATCAGCCTGTCGGCAAGGTATAGCACCAGTTCACGATCGGCCTCGACAATGTCGATGGTCCGATTGAGCAAGCGACGCAGTTCGGCGTTTGCTGCCCTGAATGTGGCGGCAGAGCGGATTCCCAGCACTGGCGCGAACACCAGGCTGTCGCGCAGCCCCTGGCGCTCATGTGCTGCCAACACCAGTTCGGCAGCGCTGGCAAGGTCACCCTCGGCTCCGGCGTTGGCGCCGTCACCCAGAACGATATCCGCAGGGCGGCCGCCCAGCACCACCGTGGCCGTGTCGAGGGGGCGTTCCCATGTGGGTATGATCGTCGACAGCTTGGTCCAGGTCCGCCCCCCACAAGCGCCCTCAGGAACAATCGAAACGCTTTCGACGATCTGGCCGAGCCGGTGAGCGATCACGGCATGGCCGATCTCATGCAGGGCGATGGCGCGGATATCGGCAGGTGTGCGATCGTCCTCGGGCACCATCCGCCCAAGAATATCACCGAGCTCGAGAGGACGATTCTTGTGGCGCGCCGCGCTACGAGCTTCCTTCAGCCACCCCTCCACCATGCCCGGCGTGGCGCCGCGCCCGATCCGCCCCAGCCTGCTCAGATCGACATCTGCCAGATCCTCCTTGAGGTAGTAGCGCATGAGCGCGATAACCTCGTCCTCGCTCTGCGGCGGCAGCACTGATACACGATGCTGCAAACGGCCTGGGCGGATCAGTGCACTGTCGAGATGCGCAAAATAGTTGGTGGCGCCAAGCAGCAGGACCTTCCTGTTGGACTTTTTGAGCCGGTTGATCTCGGTCAGGAACAGATTGATAATCGAGGTCCACCAGTCCCGACCGCGATTGTCCATCGTCTGCCTGTTGGGCAGGGGCGTCGATCTCGTCCATAAACCGATTGCCGGTTCGGAAGCCAATATCTGGTCAATAAAGCTCTTCAGATTCCGGGCGACACCGCCAAGCGCACCGTCGCCACTGGTGAACCAGGTGCCAACCGATGTCGGCACAAAGCTCCAACCAGCAGTTCGTGCTAGGCTTTCGGCGATGAGGGTCTTGCCAGTGCCGGGCGGCCCCTCCAGTACGCCGAACACCAACTGGTCCGGCGGCAAAGCTCCGGTCTCAACAGCGCTCAGATCGGCCAGGGCGTCGGTGGTCTACTTGCGCACGGCATCGGTCAGAGGCAATGCCGGCAACAGGGGACCAAAGGAGGCCTGACCCCGGGGCTTACTGGCAATTGCACGCAACAGATTATCCACGCATTGCCGCGCCGTCAGATCCTGGCGCACCACGCTGGTAATGACCGGCAGGTCGAGAGCGGCCATTTCGGCGGTGACGCGGCGGATAATTTTGCGCAGCATAGCCGGCGTGAGGGCGGGAATGTTGATGGTGACATCGGCGGCGGCCAGGATCGCCTCGTCGAGCAATTCCTCCGGATCCTGGGAGATATACAGGATGCTGCGACCCTGGCGGAGATATTTGAGGTTCTCGCCACCGACGCGATGAAAAACGCCACCCTTCTTGACGCGCTCGGTTACCGTCCTGATGACAGGCGAACGTTCCATGCGCTTGATCGCGGTCGCCACGCTCTCGGCCCAGTCCTCATGAGGAAGCTTAACGATGCTGAGACTGGGATGGCGCCCAGTTCACCAGCATGGATTGGGCCAGCTTCCTGCGACACCACAATCTGGTTCATTCCATGAGCCGGCGCGGCAACTGCCATGACAACGCCGTGGCCGAAAGCTTCTTCAACCTGCTCAAGCGCGAAC
>PJTZ01000105.1_pt1 | contig 80599 bp, 61 predicted proteins | sample 1512131 | NCBI WGS metagenome assembly PJTZ01 (sample SAMN08177679, study PRJNA422409) | Soil metagenome, whole genome shotgun sequencing project. | reverse complement strand
CTACGAAAACCAATACGTACAAGACTACGAGCTGAAATCTCGCTTTGCCATTATGGATACCCTTATCGCCGAACTGAAGTTGGTAGAAGGTTCTATGTATAAAGTAGGTGAGGGTGGTGTTACAGCAGAACGCCTTAACCGCTCCTATGCCAACGCGCTTATTGGAGAAATCGCCCTACATGCTGGTGGCTGGCAGACCATCCGTACAGATGTACCGGGATTATATGGAGATGTACAGTTTGATTATAAAGGTACCGACGACGGTACTTGTGTGTACGCCCGACGAAAAGATTATATGGATTACATCCGGATGGCAGAACAATATCTTACCCTCGCCGTCAATACGCATAATGGAACAACACGATTGATCACTTCGGACGATAGATCGGTCAACAATCCATTTCAGATGCATTGGCAGCATATCAATTCCAGACGTGTGAGCCCTGAATCGCTATACGAAGTTGCTTGTTCTCCGGGCTTTGGTGGAGAGCATCCCTACTCGCAAGGACGTCCGGGATCCAATAACGGAGCTGTCTCTGTATTAAATACATTTGCCGCTATCCGTATTGTGCCTTCTTTCTTTTACAACGGTTACGAGGATGGCGACAAACGTCGCGATGTCAGTATGGTCGTAACGGGTAGCGATGCTGCGACGGGCCGGGAAGCATTAATGCCTCTCGGAGCAGGTACACGTATTGGTGGCGGTGGTCCGTCGATCAACAAATGGGATCAAAACCGCGGCGATAATCCACTAATTCCAAATAATGCTTTTCGTAACTCAGGAATGAATTACACCGTCATGCGCATGGCGGATGCTATGTTGATGTTGGCGGAAGCGAAAGCCATCCTCGGAACAGACGATGCCGGTGCGGTGAATCTAGTGAACCAGATCCGCAGTAGGGCTTTCGGTAATTCAAACCATCCTATTGCTTCCCTATCGGGCGAAGCACTCCTGGACGCTATTTATGAAGAACGGCGATTGGAACTATTAGGCGAAGGCGATGTCCGTTGGGATATGATACGCTCCGGAAAGTTTAATGAGCGAGCTGTTAAAGTTCGCCAGGAAATGGAAAACATGATGACTGGATTGGCTAGTAACGGCTACTATACCTTTGCAAGCGGTCGGACGATTTCCAATTATATATGGACGAAATATATACAGATAAACCCAGGTAGCTCCGCCGCAGTCGTCACCCAAGAAAGCACAGATGCAAACAATCCGGCACTCTACCCTGGCTGGCGAGGCATCTTTAACTGGAACGCAGCTGCCCATGCCAATATTGAGGCTAAAAATCTCGCTATAAAAGGGCTATACAATTACATTGATCCGAATGGAGCCGAGGCAGCGGCTTTAGAGGCAGATGGTTATGTAAGAACGAATTGGGGGATTACGATATCTGCTGGTACGAATCCGGCGATGTACCGAGCCGCCATTCTAGATGGCGTAGTGGGTAGAGAAAACTTAGCTCCCCGCTATTTCCATCCGATGCCATTGACGGTAATTGATCAATCGAAAGGTAAAGTAAGGAACGGTTACGGGCTGCCTAACAATTAATTTATCAGATAATTGCGTACGCTTTGCATCATATTACTTTGTACCTCACCGCTTGTGGGCTCTTCACAAGCGGTAGGTCATTTAACATCATGTTCTAACCAGTCTGGTAAGTATTAAATAAATATAGTATAGTTTCAATATTGAAAATAAAAAATTATATGCCGGGTATTTCTATGTTATGCTCCATCCTGCTAATAGCTGTGCACCCTATTTTGATGTCCTGTTCTATGAGTTTGGAATCATCCTCTGGAGCGATACCGTTAGCAGAAGAGAATAAAACCATCAAAGCAGACGCCGTTGTAGCGTCAGATGGTACCGGGGATTTCACATCCCTGCAAGACGCGATAAATGCCGTACCAAATAATAGGACGAAATATTACTACATCTATATTAAAAAAGGCATTTATAAAGAGGTCATTACAGTGCCGAGGAATAAAGATTATATATACTTGGTCGGGGAAAACGAAGCAACCACCGTTTTAACGTATGATAATTATGCCAGCCGACTTAAACCGGATGGTTCTGAATATGGAACGAGCGGTTCAGCCTCTTTTTTCGTACATGGAAATAATTTCGTTGCTGAAAACATAACTTTCGAAAATACAGCAGGTATCGATGCGGGACAGGCGCTGGCGATCAATATTGGTGGCGCACGTTCCTCTTTTCGTAATTGCAGGTTTTCAGGACACCAAGACACTTGGTACGCAGGCAACGGAACTTATCAATATGTCAAAGATTGCTATATTGAAGGATCTGTGGATTTCATTTTTGGTGGCTCTACCGCCTTCTTTGATCATTGCCAATTGGAGAGTACTCGAAATGGTTATATTACGGCGGCATCTACTCCTGAAGGTCAGACCTATGGATATGTATTTCATCACTGTACCCTTACCGCTCGCCCGGAGATAGCCAAAAGTTCTGTTTATCTTGGTAGACCCTGGCGTCCGAATGCAAAGGTCGTATTCGTGGAGTGTGCTATGGATAAGCACATACAGCAAGCCGGTTGGCATAATTGGAGGAACCCGGACAATGAAAAAACAGCGTTCTATGCCGAATACAAATCTACCGGTGCAGGTGCTCGTATAGATACCCGAGTTTCATGGTCCCATCAACTGACGATGGAAGAAGCGAAGAGTTTTACCTATGAGAAGGTTATCGGTGATCAACACCCTAAATTTGTAGAAGAAAAAATCCAGATCAATTAATTTTCCCTAGATACAATCTTATGCAGATATCCATTATCGAGACTGTAAAACGCAACTAAAAACAGAAACAATGAGGAATAAAAATATATTAAAGACGATTTTATTAGCGGCCACGGTACTATTCGCTCCGTGGACCATGTTGCACGCACAGCAGGAGCTAAAACTGATATATGATAAACCTGCCGCGGATTGGAACGAAGCACTGCCGATTGGAAACAGTCGGCTTGGTGCCATGGTCTTTGGAAATCCGGCGAAGGAGCAAATACAGCTTAACGAAGAAACGATTTGGGCCGGTGAACCGGGTAATAATGTGCCCAAAAATACATACGACAAGATTGTAGCGATCCGAAAACTACTGGCCGAAGGAAAAGCCAAGGAAGCACAAGATCTGTCGAACGCGACTTTTCCCAGACAAGCACCGGACGATTTAGACTACGGTATGCCATATCAGACATTTGGAAGTCTATGGCTAAATTTTCCCGGACACGAGACATTCCGTGATTTCTATCGCGAGCTCGATATTCAAGATGCGGTAGCACGCACCTCGTATCAGGTGGACGGCGTTCAATATCATCGAGAAGTGTTTACTTCCTTTACGGACGATGTCGTCATTATTCGTTTAACTTCTTCCAAAAAAAATGCACTTTCGTTTTCCATGGGACTCAGCACCCCCCATAAGATGCACAAGTTAGCCGCAACAGAAAAACAGCTGAGCCTTTCGGGTACCAGCGGATCAGTGGATCGCAAAACGGGGAAAGTAAATTTTGAGGGTATCGTGCGACCGGTCCTAAAAGGAGGCCAACTAACCGTAAACGGGAATAGCTTTGACATCACAGATGCAGATGAGGTCATCTTATATATTTCTATCGGCACCAATTTCAACCGGTATAACGATTTAAGTGGAAACCCCTCCAAACGGGTACAAACGATATTGGACAAGGCACTACGTGTAAAATACGGCAAGGCACTGGCTAACCACAGCAAAAAATACCAACATTTTTTTAATCGGGTTCGGTTAGATCTGGGTACTTCAGCACAAGCCAAAAAGACAACCGATATACGGGTACAAGAATTTGCAACAGTACACGATCCGGCATTGGTCTCTTTATATTTTCAATTTGGGCGATACCTGCTGATCAGCTCCTCGCAGCCTGGTGGTCAGCCGGCGAACCTACAGGGTATATGGAATGAAAAGCTATCTCCGCCATGGGACAGTAAGTATACCGTTAACATTAACACCGAAATGAACTACTGGCCTGCCGAAGTGACAAACCTCTCAGAAATGCATGAACCACTGTTTTCTATGCTAGAAGATCTTTCGGTAACCGGACAGGAAAGCGCACGGGAAATGTACCACGCCCGTGGATGGAATATGCACCATAATACGGATCTGTGGCGTATTACAGGCATTGTGGATGGCGGTTATTATGGTCTGTGGCCGATGGGAGGAGCTTGGTTAAGTCAACATATATGGCAACATTACCTATACAACGGACAAACATCCTTTTTGCAGAAATATTATGATATTCTGAAAGGGAAAGCACTGTTTTATCTAGATATTCTGCACGAAGACCGTTCAGGACAATGGTTAGTCGTCAGCCCTTCCATGTCGCCGGAAAACTCGTATCTGCCGGGGAGTGTAGGTGTTTCAGCCGGCACCACCATGGATAATCAATTGATCTTTGATGTGTTCCATAATTTTATCGATGCCGCAAAAATATTAGATGTAGACAGCTCATTAGCAGATTCTGTTAAAGTGGCACTAAACAGGCTACCGCCCATGCAGATCGGTCAGCACACCCAATTGCAAGAATGGTTGGAGGACTTGGATAAAACGACCGACCAACACCGGCACATCTCTCACTTGTATGGGTTATATCCGGCCGGGCAGATATCGCCTTTCCGCAATCCAGATTTGACAGAAGCAGCCGTCAACTCGTTGATCTACCGTGGCGATAAGTCCACCGGATGGTCCATGGGTTGGAAAGTAAACTGGTGGGCTCGTCTATTGGATGGTAATCAAACGTATAAACTCATTCAGGAACAGCTGAGCCCGCCAGTGGGCGACAAAGGACAGGGCGGCGGTACTTATCCAAATTTATTGGATGCACACCCCCCTTTCCAAATTGACGGGAATTTTGGCTGTACGTCTGGTATTGCAGAAATGTTGGTACAGTCTTATGACGGGAATATTTTTATCCTACCGGCCTTACCCGATGCTTTACCTAATGGCAGCGTCAGTGGTTTGAAAGTTCGCGGAGGTTTTGAAATCGATATGACTTGGGCAGATAGCAAACTAAAGACGTTGACCGTTACATCAACATTAGGCGGAAACTGTCGTCTTCGCTTGGCGCAGGAAACAAATTTGAAAGGTGATCGCATGATGGACGTCGCAGAAGGAGAAAACCCGAATCCATTCTATCGGGTGCATTCTATCAAAGATCCATTAAGATCGGAAAAGGCGAATTTGAAAGGATTTGTTTTACCCGACACGAAATTAGTAGAATTTGATACGAAGGCAGGTGGGATGTATACCTTTGTTAATCAGCATTAGAGCGGAAATGTGGAGAGTCAAAGCTTATGACCCGAATGATAGCCTTCTCCTAAGGTGCCATAAGCGATCGTAAATACCTATCACTGACCCTAACGGAAATGTAACGTCGGCGGACGGAAGTGTTATATCGACGGACGCCGACATCACTTCGTTGCCCTACTTTACGCAACTCCCGTCCATCTTTTTCACGTCGGCATATGGGAAAGTCATCTCGGCCTATGAGGCAACGTTGCTCCTGTCCAAAGAAACGTTTTTCCGGTATACCGACAACGTATCGATATGCAGGGAGATGATGCCGGCGAACGGAAAACTCATCCAGATGGGCGGAAGTACTATACAGCCATACAAAAGAATGATCTTTCAGCACAAAGAGGTGGAACAGATAATCATCCCCATCACCCCCCTGGACGGGATGACCGTATCCCAATACGGCGACATCGTGTCGTTGTCTGACGAACGGTTCAAGTCGTACGACGAGATCATGTCGGTGTACGGGAAAATAGCGACAGCGTATTTCTTTGAGGCTTTGTACATGTACATGTGAATGCCTGCATAGCACATTCCTGTTTTGTACGAGAACAAAGCTGACATGTCACGTGAGTTATAGATTATGTTCCGTGACTTTGTGGTCAACTACAAGAACATCGTTGTTCATGCATGTGGCATCTTTGACAAGTACCGTGCGGTCATCGACCATCCAAAGGACATTGTCGTGATGTCAGGCAACAAGTACGTTTTGACACGGTACAAAACCGTCAACTACAGTGATTTGTTGATGCAAACACTGTACGTAGTCGCTAAGTACATGCGCAACGGGACGATGTACATGTGCAAAATGGGAACTTTTCCCTTGTTCATAGACGCTACAACATAAAAACACCTATATATTGTCACGTTAATATTACTGAAAATGAGGCAATTTCGTCAATTATTTGCCGCCGTAAGGCAAAAATAAGTTGATCAAATTCGTAACTTTAACGTCTATAAACCTAGCTATATACTTATGATTAGAAACTACTTTTGTATACTGGTTATGTTGCTTGCTTCAGCGATTGTCATAGGTCAAGACAGACCTAATTCTACCGCTCAAAATTACCTCAGAATGAGATGGACAACGGTTGCGACCGGAATGCCGACAGACTGGTATGGCACCGACGAGGCTAAGCGGGTCGCAGAGAACGTATTGGTCAGTCAAAAGGATATCGGTGGCTGGGTAAAAAATCAACCCTATCACCATGTCTTTTCCGATTCCCTTACGGCGTATTATAAACGGACTAAAAACGATGTTGGGGGTACGTTTGATAATGGTGCCACCATCAGTGAGCTAAGATTTTTAGCCAAGGTATATACACATTTTAAAGACGAAAGCTATAGAGAAGCCTTCAATAAAGGACTGAATTACATCCTTTCGGCCCAATACGATAATGGCGGTTGGCCGCAGTTCTATCCCGTCAGAGATGCTGGGGTGGAGACACGTACGGACAAGACCGAACCCTATTCTATGCATATCACCTATAATGATAATGCCATGGTGAACATCATGAACTTTCTCAAGGATATCTATGCTGATGTTCCCGAATTGGCACCCTTAAAAATTGCCACGAATACAAAAGACAAAGCACGTAAAGCGTTCGATAGGGGTATAGATTGTATCCTTAAAACGCAAATCAAAGTTAATGCTAAACCAACGGTATGGTGTGCACAGCATCATTACAAAACGCTTGCTCCAGTGAAAGCTCGATCTTACGAACTTGCGTCTTTTAGCGGATCCGAGTCTGTGGGTATTGTCGCGTTGCTTATGGATCTAGATCATCCTTCTCCGGCTATTATAGCCGCAGTCGACGGTGCGTGCGCGTGGTTTGAGGAGCATAAGATTTCAGGAATACGCGTGGAACGGCAGACAGATTCACGCGGCAACCGCAACACCGTCGTAGTCACAGACAAGGAGGCACCCTCGATATGGGCTCGATTCTATGATTTGGAAATGGGTAAGCCATACTTTTGTGATCGTGACGGTATAAAGAAGTATGCGTTGGACGAAATTGGAGCTGAGCGTCGCAATGGCTACAGTTGGTATACGAACGCTCCGCAACGCGTGCTCGATACGCAGTCCGAATGGCATAAAAAATGGGGAGTGGACTAAAAAAAATCAACGTTTAACCCATTTTATTCCTGAACGTCAATTATTACTCTTTTATATCGGGTAAGCCGAGGTGTTCCATGATCCGTAACTGCCAGGATGATATGCATAGTACCTGTTCCTGGAGACATCACCCTACTGGTTTTTACATCCAACCACCTGTGGCTGATCAAAAGCATAAATATCATGCTTAACACCTGTGGCGGAGTTGGACATTCGCCTTGTACCCCGCTCTTCATAACAAAACCATTCAAAAGAAAGCGCATCGCCGTCTGGGTCGATAGTGCTTGTGGCGCTAAGCTCCACACGCTCCCCGGATTTGGCTTTGATATATTCCGGATGATCAAGCTTCACAACAGGTGGATGATTTGCCTTATCATAAGGCTTAATTGTCCAATCCATCCTCTTCGCATCACTACTTGTTTTTAAAGTTAATTTATATCGCGATTTGTTTTAGAGACTTTCACTGTTTTGTTTCTGGGTAGTCTCTTCTACCAAACCGTTCAGATACACCTCAAGATTTGTGTATCCGGCTTTGTTCAACGTTATGGTATTGCCGTCGGAGGCATCATTCGGATTCAATCTGTTTGAATTTTCCCACCAATCCGGCATACCATCCCCGTCAGCATCTTCCAGAAGCTCCGGGTTAAATTCCCCGCCAGCTAAATCGGGCCATGCACTCTCTGCCCCGACGAGCTTTACATCATCTGGAACGTCTATGAGTCCGGGATAATTTTTAGCGTCTAAAGAAATGCTGCCGAAATAAGTCCCGGTTCCGTTTTTCGTTTCTTCAACGATTCGAGCATCAATGATGTCGCGCTGTTTTGAACATCCTGCATATTGCAAAACTAAACGATACGCTTCCTGAGCGGTATGGGTGGTAACAACGTCGGTTTCCAGCGGTGTGCAAAGGCGTATCTCTTTTTTCACTTGTTCCGTAAAAGTATTATCATTGTTATGGGCAATTTGCTCATAGATTCCTTTTGGCCAGTTATTTTTTGTTGTTTCCTTATCTCCTTCTACCACATTTCCGTCTACATAAAAACGTCCCCAAATATGCTCCATAGGTTTCCATGCGTTGGGTTGACCGTTCTTTCCGGTCACATATTCGGAAGTACGCACGCCGATAGCAGCAATACGGTAGCGGACACGGCTGTTCTTTGGCGTTGCAGGACCAGGCTTGTAATAATTATTGACAATATTCACGTGCATTCCTTCGCCACCGTATGATCCGGCTCCCGCCCAGTTATAAAACACATTGTTGCGCATATCCACATATTCGCGTTCCTGCGTCGAAACATGAGGACCCAAACGTGGCACGCGACTTTCGTGATGAGCCATCAAATTATGATGAAATGAAGACCGGTGTCCGCCTACAATGGCTCCGTAACCATGTTTTCCCTTCGCATGTCCGGCTGTACGAAGGCTTTCCGAAATCAGGCACCATTGTACCGTTACGTTTTCGCCGCCATAGAACGTACAGGTTTCATCAACCGACCAGCTGATGGAACAATGGTCGATGACGACATTCTTGTTTTTCGACCCTCCTAATCCGTCGGGCTCGCCGCCTCCCTCATTACCCACACGAAAACGCATGTAACGAATAATTACGTTATCTGCGTTAACGGATACCTGATGGCGTGCAATACAAATCCCCTGTCCAGGTGCTGTTTGTCCAGCAATGGTCAGATTGCCGTTGACGATATTCAGGCGGCTGTTGAGGAAAATAGTTCCTGCTACATCAAATACAACCGTGCGTGTGCCCTTCTGAGAAATAGCATGGCGGAATGTACCCGGTTCGTTACTGTCTTCCAGTGTAGTTACGTAATATACTGTTCCTCCGCGTCCACCGGTAGTGTAGCGCCCAAAACCTTCGGCTCCCGGAAAAGCCGGAATGTCATGCTGTGCAAATCCTGATAGCGTAGGAAAAATAGACAGAAAGAAAATAAAAAGACTTTTCATGCTATTAAATAATGTAATCCTTTATTTAAAATTCCTATCCAAAAAAGCGACGGTATAATCCATCATCGGTTGAAACCATGGATTAAAGAACCAAAATGGATGAGGAGTATCCGGAAACTCACGAATTTCCCAATAGATGCCATAACGATCTAGCTTTTTGATCATATCATCCCTTCCTGCATGGAATCGTGGAATAGAACTGTTCAGAAATATAATCGGCACTGATTTTTGAGAAACATGGTTAAGGGGGGCGGCCGACTCCCAATTTTTGGTGTTTTCTTCATAAGTACCATTTAACCAATTGGATGCTGCGTTACCTTCGAAAGATTCCGGATGCCGGAATGCGAGTGTTCCATCTATATTAACGATAGCTTGTATATCGGATGTATACTTGACGTTCCCTCTTCCGTTTCCCTCAAAGTCCGGATTTCCATTTGTAACCCCCAAGAGACTTGCCAATTGACCGCCGGCAGAGGTTCCCAAGGTAGCTATGTAATCCATATCTAACTGGAATTTATCGGCATTAGCACGCATCCATCTCACAGCCGACTTTAAATCGTATACTGCTTCGGGATATTTCGCTTCCAAAGTTAAGCGGTATTCCACAGCAACGGCAACGTATCCTTTAGCAGCCAACGCTTTGCCAATAGCATGCATTTGGGATTTATCTCCCGATTGCCATCCCCCTCCATGAATCAACAGCACACCCGGATAACGCTTTGAGGTATCGCCCTTCGGATAAAATACATCTAAAAATAATGGTCGCTCTTCTATCCGATCATACTCCAAGTTTAGCCTGGTGTGTATAGATTCATCCACATTTGTCTCCGCAATACTGATATACGGGTGGTATTTCCGCTCTTTCAAATATGTTCCCTGCAAGGTAAAAGAGGTGTCCCTCGGAACCGCAGCTTTTGCACTTTCTAACCATGCCCATCGTTTAGCCCAATCGCTTAAAAAATCCACCCGATGAATGGAAAGTGTACGCACGCCTTGTTGGTCATCCAGAAAAAATTCTTCATCCGGCAGATCCCCAAACCAATTTTCCCCAAGTTTATAATCACCGGCTTGTTGCTTACCTGGCCAAGGCGTCGTACTGATAAATCCTCCAGTCAATCCATTTAGCTCTTTAATAGCGCTCTTTGTTTGATACGTGACTTTTTCTGGTTTTTTGGATGAATATCGAATAGCATAAATACCGTTGCCAATATAATATCCAGGCCAAACTTGTCCTAAAATTTCCATTGTAAAGCAAACGGAGTCGTGCGGAATAGATTGTTTAGGACCGTGAAATTGCCATTCCACTACCCCGTATGCCGGAACACTATCGCTGAAGTCGCTGTTACCTTGAAAAATTTTTTTGGAACTATGACGAATTCGGGTATATCGACCACCCCAACTTTCATCTTGAGGGTCATCCGGATTTCCTTTCATGAGATAACCCAAAGAAGGTGTATCTCCCATTTTAATATGTCCCTTATAATAATTTATAAAGGCGGTCCCCAGTACCCCTCGTCCTTTGATATACTTATCATAGTAAGCACTCCCATGCATATCTTTTGGCGCATTTTCGTCTTCCATAAACCAGCCTCTGTAGGTTGCATTTGATTCAATGAACCATACATCCGGATGATTTTCAACAATATAATTATAAGCGTTTATTCCCCATTTTTTATTTGGTCCTCCAATCCAGAACACTCGTATTTGAGATTTAATTTCGGGTGCATCATGAAGTGCTTGGGCAACATCTTCCAAACCACCCCACACCAATATCCAAAGCGGCTTGTCATTTGCTTTCTTAGCACAAGTAATGATCCATTCGGAGCCCTCTGTTGGTTGAGCGTAGCCTTTATAGGGCGCGGCTTCTATTACTCCCTGCTTAACTTTCTCCCGCAATTCATGGGCAGAACGGAGTGCTGGGTTTCTTTTGCTTAATATAGAGTAATCTTTTTCGTAGAGATCAATCATTTCGAGAATATCCTTTTTTCTGCCCTTATCATAGGGCGACGAAATGAGTCCTTCTATCTCGAACATATCCGAATACATCAATAGATGAATCATGGATTGATTGTCGTCTGGATCCGTTCCTCCTATATCTGTACTTATGATTATTCGAGGTTTGGTGGTGCTTTGTGCCACAACAAATGTAATTGCAACCATTCCTATCAAGGATAGGAGATATATCTTCAACATGATGTTACGAGTTAATTTATAATCGTATTCTTCTCTGCTACTGATCCAATAGCACGCTCGTCATGATAAAGGGTCCTATAGCCTTGGGATCATTATCCCGAACGGGCTCTGAAATATAATATTCAAAACTTCCATCTCTATAATTCTTTTCTCCTCCCAATCCGGCGACGGAACAACAGTCCGTAATGGACAAGGAGCGATCTGCTTCTTGCTTGACGAACCGTTTTAGAAACTGCTCATACGCTTGCTCTCCTTTCGTTAGATATCCTTTATCCAAATAGCCTTTCTGCGCACCTTTGATCCAGGAATAAATAAACATAATAGAACCTGTTGATTCTAGATAGTTCCCTTCTCGACCTCCTAAATCGGTGACCTGGTACCACATTCCAGTTTCTGTGTCTCTAAATTTTGCAATTGAGCCAGATAGTTCTTGTAGGATCTTAATAATTGCTGGTCGATCCTTATGGTCTTCCGGTAAAAAATCCAAAACATCAACAATAGCCATCATATACCAGCCTATACTACGCGACCAAAAGTGGGGAGAAAGACCTGTTTTCGGGTCTGCCCAGCGTTGTTGCCTGCTTTCATCCCAACCATGGAAATACAGTCCGGTTTTTGGATCATACAAATATTTCCGGACATCCAGAATCTGTAAGGCAACATCGTCATACAAGGCCGTTTCATTGTTTTCTTTAGCGTATTGAGCCAAAAATGGTCCCGCCATATACAGTCCGTCCAACCATACTTGATGAGGATAGACTTTTTTATGCCAAAAGCTTCCATCCTTTGTACGAGGATGTGTACGCATCTGTTCTCGCTGAAGATCCAGAGCAATTTTAAATCTTTCCTCTTTCGTCTTCGCCAAAATAGGAAAGAGAATTTTGCCCGTATTGATACGATCGATATTATACTCCAAAGGTTTATATGTCTTGATCGTTCCGTCAGCATTCACCATCGTGTCTGCGTAATCATACACATAATCATAATATTTTGCGTTGTCCGTCTTATCATAAACTTGTAATATAGACTGCATCACCAGTCCGTGGCAATAGTTCCATTTCAATGTTTTTGAAAAATCAAGCATCCACGCTTCGGGATTACGCTTCATATCCGAATCTGCCATACGGATATAATTTTTCTGCGCAAAAGTGTGTAGGGTAAAAAAAACGGAAAATAGCAATATGATTAACTTTTTCATCTAAGCGAGGTTTATATTTATATTCGGTTTATATGATGCTTTTACAAAAAAAAGTATTTGATAAGTAAATACATAGGAAATGGCATAAAAAAACAGTGCAAACGTTGCCGGCAACGTTTGCACTGTTTAGTAGCACAATTTGGGTGCTATTGTTATTTATAAAAGCTATTACGCACTATCGCGTAAAGCTTTAATCCTATCATGGGAGACTCTGATCTGTGCGGCTTGGTCAAGGACTGTTTCCAGTGCCTGTCCTGTGACATCTCCACTATCCATTACTTTTTTATAAGCAGCCTTAATGGCGTCTTCACCACGTTCGGCTTCTTCCAGAATACTTTTTCGATCTTTACCTCCGAACAGTGCTTTTACATCGATCCAAGCACGATGAATAGCACCTGCTACACTTTCATCATCTTCGTCCACTTCTGCACCATATTGTTCTGCTAGCGCTGTAAGTTCTTGGGAAAAACGTTCGCTTTCCGCTGCCGCTTCGGTAAAAATGATGTTAAGGTCAGCGTTTACTGGCTCTAGATCTTCTAATGCTTTTCTAAATCCTAATGTACGATCATTATTGATCTCTATTAAATTTTTTAAGTGTCCTATCGCTTTCATAATATTTTTGTTTTGTGACTATACGATAAGAACAGTTTAACGTAATAAAAGTTTCAACCTCTTTTATTGCCTGCTTCATACCTTATTCAAACCTTGTTCGCCCATTTACCGTGTTTTACGAGGTTTTACCGAGAATTTACCGTAAAAACCCCGGTAAATGGGCGAAGAGACTGCGAACACTTAGCGAGCGCCTTCCGAAGAAAATAGGCAAGATTATTGTATTATATTATTAATACAACTCTTCTACTAAACTATTGAAATACATCTCAATATTATCATACACCTCGCTTAAATCCCTTCCATTTGCATTTGGTATATTCGGGTCTAGGTTATTGGCGATTTCCCATGCGTCCGGTATGCCATCTCCATCCGTATCGGTTGGTGGTGTTGTTTGTGCCAATGTGGGCCAACCACCAACATCTGTTTGCGAATCAATAATGCCTGGAAAGCCGGTTTTTGACCCATTATAGGTGGTGGTTCCGTCCTTGACTTCTTTTACGACACGTTGATCTACCGCATCGCGTTTATAAGATGCGCCTGCTTTTTCCAACACCTGTTCGTAAGCTTGCTCGGCTGTATGTTGAGTACGCAGCGCTTGAAAAGGAAATGGTGTCGTCCTTTGCGCTTGTGCGATAGAAACACTGGAGTCGAAATCAACACCTCCTGCCCAATTGTTCATCGTAACATTGGCATTGCCAAATACATGGTTGCCTTCGATAAAGAATACACCATGTCCCGGGCTATAGTCCGCATTGTTTTCCTTGGATATCTGCATAATCCGTGTTTGTTTACTCGAAGGGGTAGCAGGTCCAGATTTATAATAATTGTCAACGATATTGTATTCTCCATTTTCTCCACCATAAGCGGAATTACCACGCCAATTGTAAACCACGTTATTACGGTAATCGACTTTGTCGGCACCAATTTGAGCGTTTAGTCCGCCCGTACCTGGGCGGTTTCCACCATCAAAGCGCGGGTTACGGCTATTATGGTGTGCTAACAGATTATGATGAAAAGACGCTTGATGACCTCCCCATATACCACCATAACCGTGATCATCTTTTTCGTGGAACGATTTGTTTAAGCTTTCTGCTAGGATACACCATTGCATCGTAAAATCTTTATTGGCATAGAAAGACGAGCATTCATCAATAGACCAGCTCATCGAACAGTGATCGATAACGATATTTTTTTGATACCGACCCCACAACGCATCTTGTTCATTTCGCGTAAGATCGCCCATCCGGAAGCGTAAGAACCGAAGGATGACATTATCCGCTGCAATGACCATTTCATGGTCCTGTATACAAATACCATCTCCTGGAGCTGTCTGTCCGGCAATCGTGACATCGCCATTGCTGATACGCAGCCTGCTATTTAACTTAATATTTCCGGAAACTTCAAAAACGATAATCCGGGAACCCGATTGCTCAATTGCAGCACGCAGGCTCCCTGTTCCGGCATCGCTTAAGTTGGTCACTTTAATAACCTTACCGCCACGACCGCCTGTCGTCATCTTGCCATAACCATCCGCTCCCGGGAAAGCAAGTGCCAGTTCGGGTTGCTCTTCTTCTGCCGTGGTAAAGGTTTCCACTAATCGGTTGGACGTAAAAGAAGGATTGGTTTTATGAATGGCACGCAAACGGGCATAGTAAAAGGTTGCCGGTGTCAATCCATTGAATTGCACTTTGGTTTGCTGTGTTGTATCGGTTTTCGCAACAATCTCCGAAAAGGAACTGTTCGTACCGACTTCTAGAAAATAACCATCTGCTTTTTCAACCGCAGACCATTCGAACGTTGCTGATTTACTTGCTGGCGTTATTGTAAAATTCTCCGGTTGAGGTAATGCGCTGCCGACTTCTCCCTGTACATCTTTGCTGCAACCTACGGACGCCCATAGTATACATAAAGCAACTAAGAACAGGGAAGTATCTTTTATCTGCAAATTAATATTCTTTATCGTCATTGTTTTTATAACAGTTAATGGTAAAGTAGGGGCTTCTGCCCCTACATTTAGCGCGCCCAGCGTGGATCTCCGATAGGTCCGGCATTACTGCTTGCTTCACGCAATGATGAATTAGCCGGTAATGTAAAATCATCGGTATTAACATCCCATGGAAGCGCCACTTCTAATACAGTCGCTGTCACGACCCCATTTGGAATATTAAGTTTTGCACGTGGCGTAGCGGAGTTCAATAAATTGAAAACATTTGTATTTGCTATTCGTGCTGTAGCACCATTTGCGGCTCTTAGCAAATCATTATTCATCGATAACGAAGTAAACCGCGGCGAAATCCAACCCGTGTTGGCCAAAATGCTATTACTGACCACGATATCAGCTGGCGTATTCACATCCATCAGCGGACGCTTGCCTCCTGTATTACCAAAAGCGTTGATTGTACAATAATCGATAAGAATGCTTGCCCGAGGTGTGCCGATATTGACGTCATAACGTAGAATATTCGTACTCAATCTATTGAACGTTGAGTTTACCAGCTCAAAGCGGTTCATTTGTAACTTCTGCAATTCAAATAGCGCATAATCTTGGTCATTATCCTGTACAATACTATTTTCCACACGGATATAATCAATCTTGTGTTCTCTATTTCCTGCACGGCTACCGCGTACAAGTGCCCTACCGATACCATGTATACGACAACCCTGTAGATGGATGGACGTAAACGTAGCCGCTCCGGCGGGCAAATCCACCAAATAGAGGTCTGGCGTACCCAACATATCTATTGTAAGATCGTTGAAATGGATACCCGCACCATCACCACGTAACTCAAAACCTTTCGGGTTTATCTTCGTGTTTGCCGGATTGCCTGATACCGAACCTAGGGTAATATGTTTATTTTCGATTCGTACTACATTTTCTGTTAGGTTGTAAGTCCCCGCCCGCAACCCGATGACAGCTTGGTTTTCCGCATCAGCGATTACCTGCGCTAAATCATCTTCCGGACCGATCTCTATGGTGAAATTACTGGTCGCTTTCGTCGTGAATTTTAAAATACCGATTTGTACGTCTCGTGCATACAATATGGCAACATAGGGTGTTTCGGATTGCAGATCTTCCACCAGGCGTTCACCCGACGCAATCTCGTCTGCCGTTAAATTAATTTGATGTATGATATCGAATTTTTCACCACCGGTTTCTTCGTTTATTTCTCCGGTAAGTTTTCCAATTATAATCGTCGTAGCTGTTTCATCCGGCCGCCATGTTAAGCGCACCGATTTGTCTTGTAGATCTACCTGTTCATCCAATAAATTGAATAATTGTTTACCTCTTATCATAAATCCGTTGCTATGTAACCAATGCGAATCATCTGATTGCCCAGTCCCTACAGTAAGAACCCGAGCAAAATATTTGGTACGCACTTCTATTTGTTGGTCTGTTAAGATAACACCTGCCGTGTCTGTATCCAAGGAAAACAACGGTCCATTGGCAAATAATGTATCTTTTGAAATTTCAACAACGTATGAGGCTTTTTCCGTATTCAGTGCCTCGCCCCATGTCAGTTTTACTTCTGTTTCGCCACTTTCAGCACCGATTTCCTTGCTCGGCATAAACATCCGTTCAGGATTGAACTCCTTAAAAAGCTCGCTATTTTTATCGCAAGCAATCGACAAAAGCACACAGCATAATGCCAGAAGCCAATGGATACTATATTTATGTAATGTTTTCATTTTCTTTATTTTTCTCGTTACACCCCACTATTAATAACCGTAATCCTGTGTCAGTCGATAATTTTCGGACACAATCTCGTTGTATATCGGTAGCAATTCACTTTGTCCTGATTTGAAGTATAGTGCATAGCCGCTTCCGTCGACTGCTCCTGATTCGTTCACACCGTAGATATAGCCGTTGGTAACAGCCTCCCGCCAGTTGATAGAGGTATAACCTTCTGGTGGAGCAGCTTTATCACCACCTGGGGTAGGTTTAAAAAACACCTCATCCATCGCTCCGCCCGCAAAGTCAATACTTGTCAGTTCCTCTGAAGCCGTACTGTTGGTAAAAGCCGATTGTTTGTAAAATATACGATTCGGCACTTCTTCATATACACCTTCACTTAGTCTAAATTGCCGCAATTTTTCGCGTGTTTCATCGAGTGTCGTTTTCAATAAGTTCCACCGCAATAAATCATACTTGCGTATACCTTCTCCACCAAATTCCAATAACCGCTCTTTAACGATGGCCTTAAAAAAGTCGTCTTTACCTATAGGAATCGCGCCGACATTTGCTTCATTACCTCCATAAGCGCGCATGCGAACATCTTTTAGCGCTTGTACTGCTTGTGCAGAAGGTCCGCTGTTCAGTTCATTATCGGCTTCGGCAAACAACAGGAGAATATCGGAGTAACGTAATAAAGGCCAGTCGATACCCAATGACTGGGATTGATCGTGGATATTTGTCCAATATTTACGAAACTTGGCATCCGTCATGTTTATCGAAGTTACTACTTGTTTATTGTCCTGCGCCGTCAGCTCAAACAATCCTAAAGTCACATCCCTGCGTGTATCACCAATACCAAACTCGTAAAAATATGTCGGAACTGCCCGAACACCACCATTGGCATATCCCCAGCTGGAACTTGTGTTTTGGCGCAGACCATTTCCATATCCCAGTTTACTGTCAGTACGCGCATTACCGCCATATGCGCCTACTTTGAATACCATCTCGCGGCTAGCATCTAAAGACGACTGCCCGTGCAATGACTTAAACACATTTTCAAAGCTAGCGTTAAGCCCGTTATCTCCTCGCTCTATCACATCCAGACATTCTTGCCGTGCAATTTGATAATATGACTGATAATCTGTCCGGCGCTCCATCTTCCGACTGTCTCGACGCAGAGAGTAACCTCCCCGTGCTAGTGCAATACGCGCCCGTATTCCTTTTGCTGCCCCTTTCGTGATCCGTGTGGAAGGGTCGTTGGACTCCGTTTGCCAAGGCAACAGCGTAATCGCTTGTTCCAGATCTGCGAGCACTTGATCATAGATTTCATCTCGATCCATTTTTTCCAGATAAAGATCCGGTTGGTCTGCGGAAGGAATGAAAGAAGCCGGCACGTCTCCCCAGTTGCGGATAATCTCATGGAAGAACCATGCCCGCAAAGCAAGTGCTTCTCCTAAAAACTTTCTCATCTGCGTCTTTTCGCTCTCCGTCCCGTTATTATAAGGATCGGATAACGGAATAAACTTAATACAGATATTAGCTCTTTCTATTCCTTCGTATAACTGGCGAAAAGGATTATTCAGCTCTGTATTCTGTGGTGCTACACCATATTCGCTGATGCCTCTTCTATCCAGGGCGTTATAAGACCCCGAGGTTTTAAAATCATCCGCTGATTGCGGGTAAATAATAGCTAATCGGCTTCCATAGCCGTCATCACCCATGAGTCGGTTGTAGACGCCGGTAATGGCAGAATTTGTGTACGACACACTTCCGAACACCGCATCCTGTGTCAAGTTTGATGGGTTCTCTACTTCCAGGTATTTTTCGCAGGATGAAATAAACAGCAAAGCTGCTGCGGCCATAGAAACAACGCCTATCCTATATGTATTTTTCACGTTCTTCATTTTTTTAAGGATTAAAATGTAACATTTACACCCGCCAAAATGTAGCGGCTTCTCGGATATGCAGCATAATCCACCGAAGGTGTTAACGGATTGCTACGCCGTGTATTCGCTTCCGGATCGTATCCTGTGTAGTTCGTAATCGTCCACAAGTTGTTTACTGTGGCATAAATTCGAAAATTCGAAAAAATACGAGACCGACGAATCAGGTTCTCCGGTAAAGAGTAACCCAAGGTCACGTTGCTTATCCGCAGAAAGGACCCATCCTCGATTGCATACGAGTGTAAGAAATAGGCTCCTCCCGGTGGTGTCCACATAGTAGCATCGGCATTCATAGCCTCCAATGTTTCAGGATCGGTTACTTTTACCCCGTTAGCATCAAACCATTTGAAACGGTCGTTCATACTCGTCAACATATTATTATCCCGATACAGATATTGTGTGGTAAATTCCAATTTATTCGCGTTGTATACCTTGTTTCCAACCGACCAGTTCATAAACACGCTGAGGTCAAAATTCTTGTAAGCAAATTGATGGTTCATACCCCCGATGAACTTCGGCTGTGCATTTCCCAATATAGTACGGTCGTTAGCATTAATCCTTGGATCACCATCATCGCTTAATTTCTTTAGCTTCAGATCTCCCGGTTGCGGTTCTTTGTTCCCCAAAAAAGCGTAAGAACTGGGAATACCTTCTTTTAACGTATAAGCTCGCGATGAAGCATTGTAATCAAAATCATCAATTGTATAGAAGCCATCCGTAACGTATCCATAAAATTGCCCAACTGGACCACCGACGCCGACAATAAAATCTTCAAATTGGCTGCTTACCCAGCCTGCTCGTTCCAGATAAGAATTAAGCGGTTGTCCGTCTGAGTTCAAGCCTAAGCTGACAATCTTGTTCCGGTTAAACGCTATATTGAACTGCGCTTGATAGGTGAAGTTACGATTTTGCACCACTGTTCCTGCTAATTGGATTTCGATCCCTTTATTTTGTGTTTCACCAATATTCTTTAGCTGTGTGGCATATCCACTGGTGGCTGGAACACGCGCATCCAATAAAAGGTCTTTGGTATTGTTCATATAGAAATCTATCGAACCATTGATTCTATTATTCAAAATACCGAAGTCTAACGCTAAGTTTCTGGATACGGTTGTCTCCCATTTTAAAGCAGAGTTAGAAAGCGAAAGCGGAGCAAACCCTGGCGTTATCGCTTCGCCATATGCATAGGAGTAGTTACTATGTACACCATACATGGTTTTGTACAAATCGATACCGATACGGTTGTTACCCACAGCCCCATAGCTAAAGCGCATTTTTAACTCCGGCAACCAGCCGCGTGTGCTTTCCATAAAATCTTCTTCGGAAATACGCCAAGCCAACGCCATGGATGGGAAAGTACCCCATCTATTGCCTTTCGCAAAAAGAGAGGAACCATCTCGTCTTACGGAAACAGTCGCCATATAGCGATCCTTGTAAGTATAGTTTGCCCGTCCAAAATACGACCATAAACGACTTTCTGACCAATTGGTCGAAGGCGGCGTCTGCAACATTCCATCCGGTGGTGTTGCTTTTTGAATCCCGGCAAATGCTTCTTCATCGGTAATATCGATAGGCAACCATTTCACTTCTGTAGATTGGTTTTTAATATTGATCTGATAGATCTCATGCCCGATTACACCATCAAATGCATGATCGTTTACTTTCTTTCGATAGGATAAGGTATTGGTATTCGTCATGGATAACGATTCTCCATTGGTTAAATTAACCACCGGTTGATTATTATTTTGACGCGCAACCCCGGTTGAAATTCCTTGAAAACGATTATCTTTTCGATCAGTACCATTAATACCAAAGACTGTTCGGAGTGTCAATCCATTGATAAGCTCATAACTCGCATTTCCATTAAAAATGATGTCATTTCTGTAATTATTCCGGGTCTCGTCCAATGCGAGGACCATTGGATTAACTAAGTTGGTTTGATTGGTAAAATCTGGATCAAACTCATCTACGATACTTTCCATTCCCGGTGCTATAAAAGGCATATAGCGTACGGAATTCCGCAAACGGTTATTGCTCTGCGATCCGGTGTTGGATGTTCCTACACCATCCGTGCGTTGCCGGCTATAACGCGCACTAAATCCTGCTTTAAAGCGATCGTTGATTTTATGATCTAATTTCAATGACGCCAATGTCCGCTGAAAGCCGGAACGTATCATCACACCTTCCTCATCCGTATGTGTCAAGTTGAAATTCACTGATGTTCTTTCCGAGCCACCGACCATACCTAAGACATGTGTTTGGTTTCTGGCATTCCGTCCGAAAATAGCGTCTTGCCAATTAACGAACGGCATATCCCTGTAAAGCTCCAGATCTTCCCATCTTCCATATCGGTCACGAAACGTATTTCTCGTTTGCTCATCGGTATTCAGATTATAGGTTTGATACTGATACATCACGTAGTCGTACGGGTTCATCACCTCTAGCTGATTGGTAATCTTCCGCACGCCGCCAAAACCGTTATAGGTTACCTGCGTTTTCATATTCATTCCCCCTTTTGTAGTAATGATAATGACACCGTTCGCACCCCTTGCCCCATAAATAGCGGTAGCTGATGCATCCTTTAACACATCGATAGACTGTATTTCCTGAGGAGAAAGTATTGACAAAGCATTCTCTACTTGAATCCCATCTACGATGTAGAGGGGCGAATTATCTTGTGTGATTGATCCTCCTCCGCGCACCCTGATCATCACGTCAGCACCAGGCGCTCCTTCTGTCGTCGTGACAGATACACCCGCGAGACGTCCTGTAAGTGCTTCTGCCGCAGAACTCAACGGAATATCTTTAAGTTGCTTAGCACTAACTGAGGATACCGACCCGGTTAAATCTCGGCGTGCTACGGTACCATAACCTATGACAACAACCTCTTCTAAGTCGGAAGATCCTTCATTTAAAACAATATTGATTGTCTTGTCTTCGGATGAAACGACCCGTTCCTGCTCTACATAGCCCACCGACGTAAAAACCAGAACGTCTCTCGGCGAAACGTTAATACTGTATGTACCGTCATCTTTGGTGCTGGTCTGTCTGGCAGTACCCTTCACTTTTACGGTGGTTCCCGACAATGGCGTCCTGTCTGGCGAAAATACCGTACCTGTAATTGTCCGCTCTTGTGCAAAAACACACTGAACGAAGAAGAGCATCAGCATTAAAGCTTTAAATATCCTCATGATAATAACTAATAAATGATTTAAACTGGTTGCATAAATTAATAAGAACGATAATCTATTGTTAGATTATGATACTTTGCTTGTTTCTTTTTGGATTGTTAACGGATTCAATTGGTATTCGCTATCGGGTTCGCTTATCGACAACGTATGTTTATATCTTGTTAGCGTTAATATCCTATTACAATTATAATGGAATACAGTTAGTAAAAAGGAATAAATAGAGATAAAAAACCACGCAAACGTTGCCGGCAACGTTTGCAGGACAGTACAGGACAGCTGTTCGTAACGATTTTCCCGAAAGACAACGTATAAAAATAACCGGTAAGGTTAGTTCTACCGGCTTAAATAACTCCTTAAAACATATTGAAGAATACCACCATGCTTAAAGTATTCTACATCGATATCCGAGTCCAGCCTCGCTCTGGCATCAAATTCAATAGCCTCACCAGATGCTTTTACTGCTCGTACTTTTATTATCTTAAAAGGTTTCAAATCGCTGGAAATACCAGTTATACTAATCTCTTCGTCGCCCGTCAAACCCAGTGAGCCCGCACTCTCTCCTGAAGGAAATTCTATGGGAAGTATACCCATTCCTACCAGATTGCTTCTATGGATTCTTTCAAAGCTTTCGGCGATTACCGCACGAATACCCAATAGGCTCGAACCTTTTGCCGCCCAGTCCCTCGAGGAGCCACTTCCATAGTCTTTACCGGCTAGAACAACCAGAGGTGTGCCGTCTACTTTATATTTCATCGCGGTATCATAGACAGTCAAGGTCTCGTTGGTTGGAAAATATACCGAATAACCACCCTCTCTGTCTGTAATCTTGTTTCGGATGCGCACATTGGCAAATGTTCCACGTACCATGACCTCGTGATTCCCTCGTCGCGATCCGTACGAATTAAAATCTTTCTTTTCGATTCCTTTGCTCAAAAGATACTTACCCGCCGCACTCTCCTCATTGAAAGAACCAGCCGGTGAAATATGGTCGGTTGTCACGGAATCGCCTAGATAAAGCAGAACGCGTGCGTGTTCGATCTCTGTAAGTGGCGATGGTTCGATTGGTATGTTATTAAAGAATGGAACTTCCCGGATATAAGTAGAACCATCGTCCCAAATAAATTCTCCACCTTCTGGCGCTTCCAACTTTTTCCACTCTTCGTCACCGTCAAAAATGACATCATACACCTCTTTAAAGTCTTCTTTTTGCATAGCTTCTTTGATCGTACGGTTGATTTCCTCCTGTGACGGCCAGATATCCCTTAAATAAACGGCGTTCCCATTCGGATCGTAGGATAGTGGATCTTCGATAAGATTCACATCGATCCGGCCAATAAGGGCATAGGCGACCACCAGCATCGGAGACATTAAAAAGTTCATTTTCACCTGTGGATGTACCCGCGCCTCGAAGTTTCTGTTTCCAGAAAGTACCGATGCTACGACCATTTCGCTGTTATCGATCGCTTCGGCAATATGCGACGGCAATGGCCCACTATTACCGATGCATGATGTACAACCATAGCCCACGGTATGGAATCGCAACGCTTCCAAATCTGTGGATAGACCCGAGCGTTCCAAATATCTCGTGACGACCTTAGATCCGGGCGCTAAACTTGTTTTTACCCACGATCTTGTCCGAAGGCCTTTTTCTACCGCTTTCTTAGCCACCAAACCTGCGCCTATCATGACACTGGGGTTAGATGTATTGGTACAACTAGTGATCGCCGCAATGACGATGCTGCCATCACTTAAACGGTATTCACCATTTTTTAATTTGATTTTAACACTTCGAAGATCCGTGGTTTCTGTTGCCAAAGTTTCTTTATGTTCATCTGTGGCCTCTTGAACAAACTGAGTTCCTGATCCTCCTTCATTTAACCATGCATGTTCTCTACGATCGTCAAATGCCACGTAGTTTCGCTGGAAATCTTTATCGAGGATTATCCGAAAGGTAGAATGAAGCTCTTTAACAAGAATTTTATCTTGCGGTCTTTTGGGTCCCGCAACCGTTGGTTCCAAGGTATTAAGATCCAACTCAACAACCTTAGAATATGTAATATCTTCATTGCCCGTGCGCCAGAGCATATTATCTTGACAATATTCCTTTACTAGATTAATTTGCTCGGGCGACCGGTTTGTACGTTCCATGTAGTCGAGCGTCTGATCATCTATAGGGAAATACGTTACGGTACATCCAAATTCCGGAGACATGTTTGATATTGTTGCTCGATCAGTAACGGTCAATTTATCTAAGCCATCGCCAAATACCTCTACGAATTTACCGACCACGCCGGTATCTCTTAATATTTTGGTTATAGACAGCACCATGTCGGTAGCGGTACAACCTGCGGGAATCTCTCCAGTAAGTTTAAGCCCAATAACCTGTGGACACGTAAAATATACGGGCTGACCGAGCATCGCTGCTTCCGCTTCAATACCTCCGACACCCCAACCGAGAACCCCGATGCCATTAACCATAGGAGTATGCGAGTCGGTTCCGACCAACGTGTCGGGGAAAGCCCAACCATCACGTTCCACAACACCTTTTGCCAAATATTCCAGATTAACCTGATGGCAGATACCCATTCCCGGTGGCACGACAGTCAAATTTGCCAAGCCTTGTTGAGCCCATTTCAATAGCTGATATCGTTCAGCATTGCGCTCATATTCTAATTTCACATTTTCTTGATAGGAATAATCTGTTCCGAAATAATCCACCTGCACAGAATGATCAATGACAAGATCAACTGGGATGGCCGGATTGATTTTTTCACCATTTCCACCTTTTCTAACAAATTCCGCCCGGATTGAGGTAATATCAACAACAGCCGGTACACCTGTAAAATCTTGCATTAACACTCTTGCCGGCTTGAAAGGTATATCCTTATCTGTACCTGACGCATCCCAGTTAATAAGCGTGTCAAGGTGATCGTCTGTAATGGCAAAACCGTCGTGATTTCTTAAAACGTTTTCTAGTAGGATACGAATGGAGAAAGGAAGTCTGTGTATGTTCTTGCCCTTCTCTTGAAGTTCTTTAAGAGAGGCTATTTTTTGTGTCATGATTTATGGCTTGTTCCTATAAAATAAACTCAATTTAAGGAAATTTGTTTGCAAAGTGCATGGGAAAAACTTTTTAAAATAAAAAACCGCTCTACTAATATGTAAAGCGGCTTAAGTAGCCCCGAGCAGAATCGAACTGCTATCAAATGTTTAGGAAACATCTATTCTATCCGTTGAACTACGGGGCCGACGCTAATGGATACAAAAATAGGTTTTTTTCTTAACTTATCTCATAACCATTAATTATAGCACTGTAATAAAATTTATAGATTTTGATGATATCATATAAAGATTTTTGATGCTTTATTGACAATAAAAAGCCTACTTTTGTAATGCAAAAAGAAAGAACAAAATAAATATAAGTATTATGAGTTTTACAGGTAAAAATTTTCCAAACATTTCAGTTGACGCAATTGATTATTTAGGTGATAACTTCACGATCAACGTATTCGAAAAAGCGAAAGCAGAAAACAAAAAAGTATTGCTTTTCTGGTATCCAAAAGATTTTACTTTTGTCTGTCCGACAGAGCTTCATGCTTTCCAAGAGGCTGCTGAAGAGTTTGCAAAGAGAAATACAATCTTGATCGGTGCTTCTTGTGATTCTGCCGAGGTTCACTTCGCTTGGTTAAATACGGCGAAAGACAACGGTGGTATCGAAGGGGTAGAATATCCACTTATTGCGGACACTAACCGCAACCTATCAAGCGTATTGGGTATTTTGGAAATGAAAGAAGTAGAGCATCCTGAATATGGTACTTTGGTAGAAGGTTCTGCCGTTTCTTACCGTGCTACCTATCTTATCGACGAAACAGGTAAAGTATTCCACGAGTCTGTAAATGATATGCCACTAGGCCGTAATGTAAGAGAGTACATCCGTTTGATCGACGCATATACGCACGTCCAAAAACACGGAGAAGTTTGCCCTGCAAACTGGGAAGAAGGTAAAGATGCAATGAACGCTACACGTGAAGGCGTTGCTACTTACCTATCTGCAAACTAGTTGAAATATTTAAACCCGAAAGGAGAGGTCCTCTCTCCTTTCTTTTCAAAAAGATTATTATGTTACAAGAGTTAGAAAAAGATGCTCTACAAGAAATTGTAGACAACAATAATACCGTAATGGTACAATTTTCGGCATCTTGGTGTGGAAATTGCCGTATCATGAAACCAAAATTCAAAAAATTAGCTTCAGAAAACGATAATGTTGCGTTTGTCATCGTTGATGCAGAAAAGTTTCCAGAATCTAGAAAGCTTGCTAATGTGAACAACTTACCGACATTCGCTGCATATAAAAACGGAAAACTAGTAAATCAAGTACAAACAAATAAAATTGACGGTTTAATCGAATTATTAAATGAAGTTACCAGTAATTAAGCACCTGATTGAGTTTATAGAGCAGAACGACGCAGATTTTGTATTAGAAACCATCGAAACGTTGGAGGCATTAACGGAGGTTCCTTCACTTAAAGATGAGGAACTTGATGTGATTGGAGAGTTGATCTCCAATATGTATGGAGCCGTGGAAGTTGACAAGTTGATTAAAGAGGGAACTCCTAAAAAAGAAGCGTTGAATGGCTTTATGCAACGGGTGCTCGGCTCTATCGACAAATAGGAAGCACACCATGTGTTTATAACTTCGCAGGTGTGGAAAAGTTTTTTGCCAACAAGAGGACGATTCCTATTTATTAATCCTATTTTTACTATCACTATAAGGTTACTATTTTAAAACTATCGACTGTTCCCGTTTGGCTTTTTCAAAATTCGCTGGGTCGAATTGGAAGTTTTAGACAAAAAAAGATTTTTAATTGTTGGTAAAAGGAATCAGAAAGCATCTGGTTCCTTTTATTTTTTCCGAAAGAGCCTTTTCTAAAAGAGCCATCAAAAATCCTTATGCGTTTTTTCATTATGGTTTGTAATTTTTCATTCAATCGTGAAGGTTTTTTTAAATATTTCCTATTTTTAGGCATTATGAGACGACATATTATCTGTATCTTCCTTACATCCTTTTTTACTGTTCATTTTTCTTTAGCACAATCCGTTTTTTCCAGCAGCTCATCGGACATCCGGTTGCAAATGGAACGATTGAACGTCCTGGGATCTGCGTTATATTTTGCTGCGCATCCTGATGACGAGAACACAAAACTCATATCCTATCTAGCATCGGAGCGTAAGGTTCGTACTGCTTACCTTTCACTGACACGTGGGGATGGCGGTCAGAATTTAATTGGTACCGAACAGGGAATTGAATTAGGGCTAATACGTACACAAGAACTTTTACAAGCCCGAAAAGTCGATGGGGGAGAACAATATTTTTCGTCAGCATTTGATTTTGGGTTCTCAAAAACATACGATGAAACCTTTAATTTTTGGCAAAAACAAGAGGTTTTACGGGAAGCCGTTTGGCTTATCCGAAAGCTTCAACCTGATGTTATTATTACCCGCTTTCCTCCAGATGAACGTGGAGGACATGGTCATCATCAAGCTTCCGCTATCCTTGCGCACGAAGCTTTTATAGCAGCGGCTGACCCTAAAATGTTTTCAGAGCAATTAAATGAGGTAGAGCCTTGGCAGGCTAAGCGCCTGCTTTGGAATACTGCAAGTTTTATGCGCCTCCAGGGAGATGACTCAAATCGGCTTCGCATTGATATAGGTCAGTACAACCCATTATTAGGTAAATCTTATGGGGAACTGTCTGCCATCAGCCGATCGCAACATAAAAGCCAAGGCTTCGGTTCGGCAAGTACCAATGGCATATCACTTGAAACTTTTGAAAACGTCGCCGGCATGAAAGCAACAGAAGATCTATTCGATGGCATTGATCTATCTTGGGGTCGTATTCCTCACAGCGAGTCTATTCAGTTGGCCATCCAAGAACTCTTGTCATCTTTCAATGCAAATGAACCTCAGTCCTCTATTCCTCAACTTGCGGCAATATGGCAAGATATTCAAAAACTGGAAGATAATTACTGGAAAGATAGAAAGAGCAAAGAAGTAGAAAATATTATGCTCGCTTGCGCGGGGATAAAAGTTGAAAGTCTTACTCCTAGATTACGCTTAGTCGAAGGACAACCGCTAGCCTTTCAAACGGAAATAGTCGTCCGAAATCCCGATGTCCACGTGGAACTTCTGCGCATCAACGAAAAAAAAATCGGCCAGAAACTCCCCATAAATGAAGTGATAACCTTTGAGCAAGTTCTCCCGCAAGTAGTCATAACCCAACCATATTGGTTGCGCAAGCCACATACACAGGGTAAGTTTGACGTTGATCCAGAGAGTTTTGGTTATCCAATGAGCCCGGATTTACCTGCAGCCCATATTCATTTTAATTTGGCAGGCGTTCCCATCCATATGCAAACTCCTATACAATACCGCTATGTCGATCCCGTAAGGGGAGAAGTACACGAATATGTGGAAATCGCTCCAGCGGTTACAGCCTCTATCGACGTCAATAATCTGCTCGTTCAACAAGGCGAGCGGAAAACGTTGCAGGTCACGTTCCAAAAGCAAGGTAATATTGATACAGAAACATCGGTTGATATACACCTGTCTTCTAAGGGATGGAAGATATCTCCCGAAAAATTGACTCTATCTTTTCCAAATGGACAGGACATCCTTTCGAAAACTATCGAGATAACGAATATCGATGCTGGACAAAGTGAGGCTACACTGAGTTTTGCCGTCGAAGGGAAAAAGTTAAAAGAGATCCGCGAGATTACATACAACCACATTCCCCGACAAACATGGTTTCCCGATGCCGAAGCAAAACTAAGTCCTATTACATTGGTTAACCCGGTAAAAAAAGTAGGCTACATTATGGGAGCGGGCGATCTTGTTCCTGAGGCATTACGAAACATCGGTACAGTAGTCGATATATTGGATGTAACTAAAATCACTTCAAACGTACTGCAGCAATACAATGCCATTGTATTTGGCATACGCGCCTTAAATATCAATACACGTATTACGCAAAAACTGCCATTAATTTACGATTACATACGGGAAGGGGGGGTCGTTTTAATGCAGTACAACGTAAATTCCAGGTTACAGGAAGAACACTTTTCGCCGAAGCCGGCACCGTTTACGATTACCCGTGCCAGAGTAACAGAAGAGGATGCCAAAGTCGCTTTCACCGATCCTGAAGATCCTGTATTAAATTATCCGAATAAGATTACTCCCGAAGACTTTGATGGCTGGGTGCAGGAGCGGGGGCTTTACTTTGCAGAAGATATCGACCCAAATTACCGCACCCCGCTTGCTATGGGTGACAAAAACGAACCGCAACACAATGGCTCACTACTTATATATCGAATGGGAAAAGGTAAATTTGTTTATACTTCTTTATCTTTTTTCAGACAATTGCCTGCTGGAGTTCCCGGAGCTAATAGATTATTTGTAAATTTGTTAGCAAAAGAAAAATAGAAGCAATATATAGTACAATGGAAAATCAAGTAGAAAACAACGAAAACCTAAATGTAAAAGGCATCATCCTATTACTGGGAACAATATTCGGTGCGTTAATTTCGATCATCGTAAAGGGGACTTTTTTAGGTTTTATCGGCGGTTTGGTGATCGGATTCGCGTTGGCGATCTTCTTCATCAGCGTAATCCTCCCACATAAACCAAGTGACAGATAAGGGCCTTCCACCGTTTGTAAAAAGCTGGCGACAGTTCTATATACTCGTTTGTATATGGCTCGTAGCATGCGTTTTACTCATGTATTGGTTCACTAAATATTATTCATGAGTACTATTGATTGGATAGTACTCTTTTTTACGCTCCTGCTTATTGTTGTCTACGGTATCTACAAAAGCAGGGGAATCAAAAATATCGATGGCTACATCGTCGGTGACCGCGAACTACCGTGGTACAACGTAGGATTTTCCGTAATGGCAACACAGGCCAGTGCCATTACATTTTTGTCCGCACCCGGACTTGCCTATTCGTCCGGAATGAGTTTTGCGCAGTTCTATTTTGGCTTACCACTGGCCATGATTGTCCTTTGTATTACCTTTGTGCCTATCTTTCACCGATTAAGAGTCTATACTGCCTATGAGTTTCTGGAAAAAAGATTTGATGTGAATACACGCGTGCTCACAGCGTTGCTTTTTCTGATCCAAAGAGGGTTATCCACTGGAATTACCATCTTTGCCCCATCCATTATCCTTTCTAGCATCCTACATCTTGACGTAACGTATACAACGCTTATTATTGGAACGATGGTCATCTTCTACACTGTTTGGGGGGGGACAAAAGCCGTTTCTTATTCCCAATTGCTACAAATGGGTATCATTTTTACCGCTTTATTGGCTGCTGGTGTCATGGTTATCCACTACCTGCCTTCAGATATTGGTTTTAATGAAGCGCTACATATCGCTGGTAAATCTGGTAAAACCAACGCGATAGACTGGAGTTTCGATCTAAACAACCAATATACAGTATGGACAGGGCTCATCGGCGGATTCTTCCTGCAGCTTTCTTACTTTGGTACAGACCAAAGTCAAGTAGGGCGATATCTAACGGGATCGTCTATACGGGACTCAAGATTAGGGCTTCTTATGAATGGCCTGCTAAAAGTACCGATGCAATTTTGTATTTTATTGATCGGTATCTTGGTATTTGCCTATTACCAGTTCCATACACCTCCTTTATTTTTTAATAATGTGGAGGTTGCCAAAATTGAAAATAGCCAATACAGTGATGAATATACTGCTATAATGCAACGCCATGAGGCTATAGGCGAAGAAAAAAAAGAATGGGTAGAAAAATTAGTCACGGCCATTAAAACCGATGACTTCGAAACAATCAATGCCTCCCGACAAGCGCTACAAGAGAAAAACCAACAAGATCAGGTATTACGAAAAGAGGTAGAGGCGCTATTGCAAAAAAATAACCCCGACGCGGAGCTTAATGACAACAACTATATTTTCCTTTCGTTTGTAACGAGCACCTTTCCAAAAGGACTTATCGGCTTACTGATTGCCATTATTTTCCTTGCCTCTATGGGCGCAACAGCCAGCGCTATAAATTCGTTGTCTTCAACGACCGTTGTGGATATTTATAAACGCTTTATCAACAAAAAAGGATCCGATAGGGGGTACCTTAATGCATCAAGACTATTCACGCTGGTATGGGGCATTATTACGCTTGCTGTAGCACTTTACGCCAGCCAACTTGGTAACCTCTTAGAAGCTGTCAATATTTTGGGGTCGCTTTTCTACGGTACCATCCTAGGGATTTTTCTTGTTGCCTTTTATGTGAAACGTATTGGTGGAAAGGCGGTATTTTGGGCTGCGGTACTTTCTGAAGTAGTTGTTTTCGGTATCTGGAAAGCCGACATCATGGCTTATCTATGGCTCAACCTGGTTGGCTGTGTATGTGTAATCACCTTTGGGTTGATTTTACAAATAATGTTGAAATCAAAAGTACCGTCGGTATAGGTTATACAAAACGCGTTTATCGTATTCCGTCAATGTCTCACTAATATCCGTAACAATAAATTTTCGTTTAAACGCTGCAATCGTCTTATTTAGATTACTAACATCATAGCCAATAATACGAAGCGCATCGATATAGTTAAAGTTATCCGGAGGAGAAACGAGGTTGTTTTCGTCATACCATACTCCAAAGCCACGATCTGCCAATCGCTTCCAAGGAAACAATACGCTCGGGTCATTCTTACGTGCCGGAGCTACGTCTGCATGTCCTAAAAAATTAGTAAATGGTATCTGATATTTAGTTTTTAACGTGTCCAATAACGTCACGAGTGCATTTATCTGCGCTTCCGGAAAGGGCTCTCTTCCGTTATTGTCCAACTCAATCCCTAATGACACCGAGTTCATATCTGTAATATTTCCCCATTTTGATCTTCCCGCATGCCAAGAACGTAGGTAGTCGTTCAACATCTGTACGATACGACCATCTTTACCGATCACGTAATGTGCAGATACTTTGGTATGCTCCAATTGAAAAGTCCGTATGGTTTGCGCTAAGCTATGTTGTGCGGTATGGTGAATGATAACAAAATTCGGCTTCCTAATGTCGTAATGAGCTGCTTCTGACCAATCGGCATTCTTATTGATACCTTCACGCATCAACATTTCGATTTTATCCTCGGTAGTGATTGCTACGGGTAATGCCATAACCTGCTTTTCAGCTAATGACTCGGCTATGGATGGCAGTTTTATGGAGTCTGGATCGATTTTAAGAGTATCCGCACGGAGTATCGGTGCGCTTCCACTACGCAATACACGCTGTTTTGGTGCACCGCAGGACGCCAACAGGAATAAAACAAAAATGAAATAACAAAACCTTCTCAAACGCAACAATACTTTCTACCCCGATCAATAATACTATCTCGGCAATGTATACGTCAAACCTAATGCCAAAGCTTGGCTATATTGCACTTTAACGTCTTCGTCGGAGTTGTAAACCATAATACCAGATAACGATACATTCACCAGATTAGTCACCTTCGCGGTTAGTGTCGCATCCAAGCGATGGTCTGGGTCGCTAAGTTCCTTATAGTCTGCAAATAGATTATACCTTGCTTTTATATTGAGATTGTTTGATAAATTTCGATCTAAATTTGCCGTAACCTGAAAAGCGAGGTCATTTTTAAATTTGCTACCAAGGTCTACGCCGAATCGATCTTTATCATTTGGTTTATTAGAAATACGCTCATCCAGTACCAATGTTTGTCTGGCGGTACCTGTACCCAAACGTAGCGAGAACGTATTGTCCGGTTTATATTCCAAACCGAATGATTCTGTAAAATACCCTGGCGCCATAAATCTTGAAACAGTATCTGTAATTATTTCTTCATTCGTTCCCTGAGCAGTTCCATATTTGTATCCTGCGTCAAATTGGGATTCGAATGTTACCGCAAAATAAATTGCCCAACTTTTCGATAGTTTATGCGCTATTTTGTGATCCCAGAAAATCCGGTCATTGTTCTTTTTAGCCAATGATCTCTGACCATCTTTTGAGGTACGGATCTTTCCATATCTTAAGTCAATTTCCGTCACATACTGAAAGTTATTTTTATTATACTCGGATTTATGCCAACCAAGTAAACCTATTGCAATGGAATTAACCCCCCCGGCACTCCAGTTTTCACTGAACGAAGCTTGATTCATATTGATCCCAAACTTTGTCCAATGCTTCCAATAATTGACTTCTAAATCTAACTGTGGGATGGGAACCATCACATCTTGCAGATTAGTCACGGGTGCCTGTGGCTTCTCCACGATATTGGTGTCTGGCTTTGCCCTCAACTTTTTAAGATCGATTTGTGCCATACCTTGTTGGCTCACAACGAGTAATAAAATAACAAACAGAAAGTTTATGCTCTTAAACATGGTGTTTTATTTATCTACTTCTAAATCAATTTCTGGTAACTCTGGTAAAAAGCGCAAGTTAGGATTTAATTTAAATATTTCATACTTGCTTCTAATATAAGTTGTCAATTCATAACGCGAGGCAACAGAAACAAAATAATAGGTCGGCCTGTAGTTACTCATAAAAATGGTGAGGTGTTCACCTGTTAAACCTGTAATATTGCTGACGAGATCACGTGTAAATTTGGAATCAATTACGTCTTCCTCATATTCTCGCTGAATAAAACGTGTTAAGCGTCGCGCATTTTTTCCTTCCCGGCTTAGCATATTGTATATAGATCCAATACTGAGCCCGGCGCCTGTCTGCCCAACACTGAATATGGAGCCAGGATCGGCGAGCTTGTATGCTTTATTAAATTCTTCTTTCCGTTGTTGTAAAACTTCTTCTGGTGAGCGGCGCGCCACTACTCTCACCTCCGGAATATAAATGGAAGTACGATCTAAATATACCATTAATACTTGTTGTCCGATATATTTGATGGTATCCGTTAAATATCCCTCTTTAGATGTAATTATCAGGTCTCCCAAAGACACTCCAATCTCAAATTCCCCCCGGGCATTATTAAACGTGTTTTCCTTTGTATCATCGTTTTTTATAAAAGCCTTACCAATGCGTTGATTGGTAGCTTTATCCAATACGATGCCCTGCACGGATTTGGTCTGTGCCACCACTACGGCAGGCGCATATAAAAACAAATAAAATAAGACTATATACGTTAGGATCTTCACTTTATAAAACTAAGGGAAAAGAAGCTTATACGCGAAAATTTAACATTTTTTAGTGATGATATATGGATAGCCTAAAAAAGCAAAGTTATCATTTCGAGATAACCAATAATTGACCAACGGACAGATCATCAGAAACTAAACCATTCAGTTGTTTGATTTGGTCGGTACTCACGCCATGACGTTGGCTAATGTTATAAAGCGTATCGTTTGCTTTTACTTCATAAATCACCATCGCTACCGCATTTTTAATAGCCTCGGTATTCATGGCTGTCTCTGGCTCTTCAATTTCCCTTTCATGGATAATATCTTCTACTTTCTCTTCCCGTTTTTCTTTGTTGACATAAGATATTTCTGGTCTATCATACTGATAAAGCTGATATCGTTCAATAAGATCAATAAGTAGTTCGGGATAGCGTGGGTTCGTAGCGTATCCCGCTTCCTTCAAACCTTTTGCCCAACCCTTGTAATCGTTCTTATCTAATGTAAACAGTCTTTCATAACGTTTCCTCAACAAAAACTGGCTATGGTCGCGAAATGATTGCTGAGGGTCATTGTATACACGAAAACAATCTCGCACATGATCGTCCGGACGTGTAACCGATTTTCCTTGCCACACACCACCACATTTTATCCCAAAATGGTTATTGGCTTCTCGCGCTAAATAACTGTTCCCATTCCCCGATTCCAATAAAGCTTGTGCTAACTTTATGCTGGCCGGAATGCCGTATTGATTCATTTCAGCGATAGCAATATCCTTATATTGCTCTATATACGATAACCCGGAGGTTGAGGTAGCCGCTCGAGGCGGAGTGCGAACTTGACCGGTCTTATTTTTTCCATAATTCGGATGTTGAAGTGTTGTTCTGCGTGAAGCACAAGAACCCAATACCAGTATGGCAGTAACGAGCAGTAGAAATAAATCCTTGTTTTTCATCTTAGCTGTAGGCTGTAAGCAAACTTATTAACTTTTTTTACCTTATCAACTGTATAAACTACAACAACAAACGCTGACCGATAGAAAGTTTCGAAGATTGCAAATTATTCCGTCTCTTTAAGACATCGACGGATGTATTGTAGCGTGTTGCTAGTTCTGAAAGTGTATCTCCCTTTGTTACGACATGGGTTTCGCTCGATGTAAAATCCGCTGACGTGTCATTAGCTTCCATCGAACTCAGCAATATATCTTGTTGAATTTTTGCTGCACCGCTTTTGGCTAACATTCCTTTTGCAATAGGTGGCTGTTGTATTTGATCATATTTATCTAGGTTATAACGTCTAATCGTTGCCAGCACTTTAGATGGCCACTCTCTGGTAGTAGAATAACCTGCGCGGGCAATGCCTTTGACCCAACTTTGATAATCATCAGTTCCATGCTTTTCAAACATGGTATTTGTTGCTTTTCGACGTTGGAGCAACCCCACAAAATCACGGTATGATTCCTTTATCGATCCATAGCCTTTATAAGCTGAACGAATAGCCTTGCTGTTGTTTTTACCCTTGATTCCGAAATGATTATTTAAGTGTTTAGCGATTTTACTGTTTCCGTAAGCGCTTTCATGAAAAGCGACCGCCAAAATAACAGAAGCTGGCACTCCTGTTTCGATCATCAATTGCTGAGCGATGTCTCTATGCTCCGCAATATAACTACTTGGTGAAAATTTTTGTGCAATGGTCGTAGTGACCGTAAACACAAACATTAGTAGTATTATTACATACTTACCAATACTTGTTTTTTGCATATCATTTATTTTTGTTCAACCATTACTTTTTGCGTAACACAAAAAGTCCATCTCTAATGGGCAAGATCAGCTTCTCAATACGGCTATCTTTTGCCAAGGTTTCATTTAGTTCAATTACTTTTTTTGTTTGGTTATCCGGATTATCCGTTAAAACCTTCCCTTTCCAAAGTACATTATCTATTAAGAGTAACCCTCCGGTAGAAACACGATCAATGAGCGTTTCAAAGTAATAAAGGTTACTCTTTTTATCTGCGTCAATAAACACCAAATCGAAATCACCTGTTATCATTGGAATGATTTCGGCTGCATCTCCGATATGATACTTTATTTGCTTCCGAAAAAGAGAAGCATCAAAATAACCTCGTACACGATCCTCCAATTCTTCGTTGATGTCGATCGTATGCAATGTTCCTTCTTTATCAAGTCCCTCAGCCAAACACAACGTAGCATAACCGGTGAATGTACCTATTTCCAATATACTCTTTGGCTTCACTAATTTAGCCAACATAGCAAGAACTCTTCCTTGAAAATGACCAGACAACATGTGTGGCATCGTTTCCCGCAAATAAGTCTCTCTATTTATCCGCTTTAGAAGTTCATTTTCCGTATCACATGTCTTCTCTAAATACGCATTTAACGCGTCTTCATTTTCAAGCATAGTCGCAAAATTAACAAGTAGCGCCCTATTACAAAAAATTTTAACATAAATTAAAGCATCGGTATTTTTCTTTTATAATTAAAAAAGGCCCTTCTTGATATCAAAAAGGGCCTTTTTTTACTAATATGCTATTAATCTAACGATGCCGTAATCAGTCTTAGAAACTCTGATCGTGTAACATCATTTTGAAAAGCACCAGTAAAAGCAGAGGTGGTTGTCACCGAATTTTGTTTCTGCACGCCACGCATAGCCATACACATATGCTTACATTCCATCACCACGGCAACACCCGCGGGTTTCAATGTTTGTTGTATACAATCACGTATTTCATTTGTCAACCGTTCCTGTACTTGTAAACGTCTTGCAAATGCATCTACCACACGCGGGATTTTACTCAACCCTACAATATGTCCGTTAGGAATATAAGCAATATGGGCTTTTCCAAAAAAAGGGAGCATGTGGTGTTCGCACATGGAATAAACCTCAATATCTTTTACAACCACCATTTGGCTATACTCTTCTTCAAACATGGCTCCTCGCAATACTTCTGCTGCATCAACATCGTATCCATGCGTCAAAAACTGCAAGGCTTTCGCAACGCGCTCAGGAGTCTTAATCAACCCCTCCCTTTCCGGATTTTCACCGATAGCCCGTAAAATTGTTGGATAACAGGCCGCAATTTCTTCTACTTGTTTTTGATTATATTGATCGATTTTGATATAACCATCTTGTTCTTCACTTTCGAAGGATGTTAGATTACTCATTTGTTTAAATTAAAAAATGGTACTTATTTATTCACCAAAATATTCGACAAAATTATTCTCCGTTTCGTACAACTTAACAGCATGCAATTGTACGTTTTCCTGATCAAAATACGGCTTTAGCACATGGAATATTTCCACAGCGATAACTTCTGTGGAAGCTTTCTTTCCACTCATGAAGTCCACGTCAAGGTTCACATTTTTGTGATCTAATTTACTAATTACATGTTCCAAAATGATGCTTTTCATCTTCTTGAGATCAATTAAGAAACCTGTCTCCGGATTTATCTCGCCTTTTACCGTCACAAAAAGCTCATAATTGTGGCCATGCCAGTTGGGATTTGAACAATTTCCGAATACCGCCTCATTTTGCTCCTGAGACCAATCTTCCCGATATAGCTTATGTGCCGCGCTGAACCGTTCGCGTCTTGTGATATAAATCATAAGACAAAGATAGGGGATAAAAACTAGATTCTTAGTATCTTCACCAGCTAAAGCGATTCGTTTCACATGCAGATCTTAGTTGTAGCCGCCACTATAGAAGAAATAGACCCCTCTCGTTCCTTCCTGGAAGATAGCAGTATACCCTATCTCATTACGGGTGTAGGCATGGTTGCCACTACTTATGCCTTAACCAGGCATCTACAAAAACATAACGTTGATTTACTTATTCACGTTGGCATCGGCGGGATACTGGATCAATCAGCATGCTTGGGAGAGGTATATCAAATATGTGCCGATGAAATATTTGGATTGGGAGCTGATGATAATGGCTTATTTATACCAATCGAAGAGCTTGGTTTCGGCAAACGGATATATGCAGAAAATCCTCCGGTCAATATGCAGCTTCCTCAAGTCAATAAAGCAAAAGGTATTACCGTTAATAACGTACATGGTGCAACCGACGCCATTATCCGGCTCCAACAGCGCTATAAAAAGCCTTTGATTGAATCAATGGAAGGCGCTGCGGCTTTCTTTGTAGCCGAACAGGAGAAAATTTATTGCTTACAATTCCGGGCTATTTCTAATTATATTGAGCCCAGAAACCGAGATGCTTGGAAGATTGGATTAGCGATCAAGAATCTAAATGATTTTTTAAAGGAATTTCTGGAATCTTTAAATCGCAGCTGCTAAGCCTTTTCCTATTGTCAAAACATTTCTATATTTACGGCACTTTCACGCTTTTTTTGCTTAAAGCCCACTACAAAATATCAAATTATTTAGTAGTTTTGCGGTATTCAAAAAAGACACAATTTTACAACTGATGAGAGAAATACAATTCAGAGAAGCGCTTCGTGAAGCGATGAACGAAGAAATGCGTAAAGATGATAAGATATTCTTGATGGGCGAGGAAGTCGCTGAATATAACGGAGCTTACAAAGTAAGCCAAGGCATGCTCGAAGAGTTCGGAGCGAAACGCATTATCGATACGCCCATAGCAGAGCTTGGTTTTGCGGGTATCGGCGTTGGCGCAGCAATGAATGGCCTAAAACCCATTATCGAGTTTATGACGTTCAACTTCTCGTTGGTTGCTATCGACCAGGTCATCAATTCAGCTGCAAAATTGCACCAGATGAGTGGCGGACAATTTTCTTGTCCGATTGTTTTCCGCGGGCCAACAGGTAACGCTGGCCAGCTGGGCGCACAACACTCCCAAAACTTTGAGAATTGGTACGCAAATACGCCCGGCTTGAAAGTTGTTATCCCTTCCAATCCTTACGATGCGAAGGGTTTGTTGAAAACATCTATCCTTGACCCGGATCCTGTCATCTTTATGGAATCAGAGGTTATGTATGGCGACAAGGGTCAAGTTCCGGAAGAAGAATACTACTTACCTATTGGTAAAGCACACACAATTCAAGAGGGTACAGATGTGACCGTCGTATCTTTTGGTAAAATGGTTCCACGCGTTGTTATCCCAGCCGTTGAAGAATTAACAAAAGAAGGGGTTAGTGTAGAATTGATCGACTTACGTTCCGTTCGTCCTATAGATTATGAGGCTATCATAGAATCTGTTAAAAAAACAAATCGCTTAGTAGTAGTAGAAGAAGCTTGGCCATTAGCTTCTATTTCTGGCGAAATCGCATTCAAGGTTCAGAAAGATGCTTTCGATTATCTTGATGCACCTGTTATCCGCGTAACGTCTGCAGACGTACCCCTTGGTTATGCTCCTACATTAGTAGAAGCAAGTCTACCAAGCATCGCTAAAGTGGTAAAAGCGGTAAAAGAAGTGTCTTATATTACCAAGTAATTTCACAACCTCACTGAGGAATAGAAAAATTGAAAAAAAGGGGTCTTCTATATTACACAGAAGACCCTTTCTTTTTTTCAATTTTTCTTATCTTCACGCTATAATATACTTATATGAAAAGATTATTTATTACCGGTCTTGCTTTATGCATAGGCTTCCTCACGTTTGCCCAGGAAACAGTAGATTTTAGACTCAATCCAGAAATCGGAAAGCCTCTTCAGCTCAAGATGCTCATGAAGACAGATGTAGACGGTCCTCAAAGCGTTATCATGGACATGAACATGAAAATGGAGTTGCTGCCGGCAAAAAAAGAAAACGAAAACTTCACGCTTGAAAATGTCATTAAAGCGATTAAGGCGGATATAGATGCCGGTATGATGACGATATCTTATAATTCAGAAGAAGAGGCGACAGATGAGACCACAAAAATGCTGGGACAGCAATTCTCCAAAATCATCGATCAAAAAATTTCATCTGTTGTTACAGAAAAAGGGAAAACAATAGACATTGATTTACCTCCTAGTTTTGCAGCACAAGGGTTTGATGCAAGCTCTTTCTCCAATATGTCGCCTTCCTTCCCTGACAAAGCAGTAGCACCGGGAGAATCTTGGGAAAATACGGCTGAAATAGCAGATAATCCCTTATTCTCAAAAATAGAAATGACTTCAACCTTCCGTGAAGAAAGTGCTGATGGATACATTATTGATATTGTAGGCAAAATGTTGCAAGAGACGGGCGGTGAGATTGGAATAATGTCCGGTAGCTATACCTTAGATAAGCAAACGCACTTCACAAAAAGCAGTTCTATAAAAACAACAATAGAAGCACAAGGTGCTAAAATAATCAGTGATGTGGAAATGACTGTGGAATAAAAAATTAAAAAGCCCCTTCTGAGGGGCTTTTTAATTTTTTATTCAGCATTTATTTCTTCTTTATACCCATCTGCGGATAACAAAGCATCTACATCAGCAGGATTGTTCAATTTCACACGGATAATCCAACCTTCACCGTATGGATCTGTATTAACTAATTCAGGTGATGCATCGATAGCATCGTTTACTTCCAATACCGTAGCTGTAGCAGGCATAAATAAGTCTGACACGGTTTTAACAGCCTCAACTGTACCAAAAACTTCATTTGCAGCAACTTCTTCCCCTACTGTACTGATATCAACAAAAACAATGTCGCCCAATTCGCGTTGTGCGAAATCAGTAATCCCAATAACGGCTTCGTCACCTTCCACACGAACCCATTCATGATCTTTCGTGTATTTTAATTCTGCTGGAAAATTCATACGTATAATATTTGCCCAAAAATATAATTATCCACCGACATAACCAAAAATTCCTTCCTATCTTCACCTCATGAATCCACAAATTGAAAAACTGTATCAAATCGCAAAACAAAAAGAGCGTCGTATCATCGGCCTAATGTCCGGAACGTCATTGGACGGCTTGGACATCGCATTATGTCTTATAGGCAATAGCGGTCAAGATACGACATTATTTCTCGAAAATTTTACGACTATTCCTTATAATAACGCTTTTCGTCAATACGTTCGGGAAATATTTGCCAAACGCCAGATAGATCAACAGGTACTGTCGGGACTACACGCCTATATCGGAAGAACACACGGTGAATTCATTAACCAGGCTTTGGAACGATGGAAAATTTCTCCATCAGAAGTGGATTTAATTGCTAGTCATGGACAGACCGTTTACCATGCTCCTCAACGTCTAACCGGGGAAACAAATTTTCCCAACAGCACCTTACAAATTGGAGATGGTGATCATATTGCCCACACAACAGGTATCATCACCCTTTCAGATTTCCGACAAAAGCATGTGGCCGCAGGAGGAGAGGGGGCGCCGTTAGCTGCCTATGGAGATTACCTTCTTTTTACCTCCGAAATGGAAAACAGGTTTCTGCTCAATATAGGCGGTATCTCCAATTTCACGTTCCTCCCTCAACAAGGAAACAGCTTAAAAGCATATGCCACTGATCTCGGGCCAGGAAATACGATGATGAATCAATTTGTTCATGAACAATTTGGTTTAGAAATGGATGAAAACGCCCGAATTGCCGAAAAAGGAACTGTACATGTCACCCTTTTGGAAGCTTTGTTGACATCACCGTTTTTAAGCGAGGATTTTCCAAAAACTACAGGGCCGGAACTATTTAATTTAACCTATTTAAAAAATGCCCAATCTGTTTCTGATACATCTACGCTTAAACCGGAAGATGTTTTGGCAACACTAAACAAATTTGCTGCGCAAACCATGACGGATGGCATCAAACGTGTATCCAAAGACCTTGAAAGTGTACATATATATGTTAGTGGGGGAGGTGTGCACAATCCTTTACTAATGAAAAACATCCGTGAAGCTCTTCCTTCCATGTCTGTCTCCTCATTCAGCACTTTAGGATTAAATCCTGATGCCAAAGAAGCCTGTCTTTTTGCTATTCTTGCCAATGAAACAGTGTCGGGCTCACCATATGATGTGCAACAGATTAAAGATTCTCCGGCGGTATGCATGGGTAAAATTAGTTTACCTTATTGATCTAACGCTTGGTGGATAAAACGTTTAAAGGGTAAAATCCGTTTTGCCGTATCGACAACTTTCTGTAACGATTTAGCTCCCGTTATTTCCGCATCGGTAAACGATTGGTACAAGATAAAGCTCTTCAATTTCAGCACCTCAATATGTGGGTCATCTTCACTATAACCTGCCGGAGCTCTTTTTAATTTATCCTCCGTGGATAGATCCTCCACTGTCCAGCTTCCCTGTGCGAGTGCATCAACCATCTCTTGATAGCTGTAATCTATTTCCTGTCGAATAGCATTCAAATGATGCTTCTCTGGACGCCAATATCCCGCTGCCAGAAAATGCTTACCCGGCTCGATATGCAAGTAATATTCGGGGCCATCCAGTTTTCGACCATCTACCGAAATTCCAGCTGCAAACCACGTCTTATAGGGTGTCTTATCTTTGGAAAAGCGAGTATCACGATATATTCTAAACAAACAGCGCGAAGCCTGTATATCTGTATTGATATGTGGGTCAAACTCCGATAATTCAACGATAAGCTGTGTAATGTATTCTTTTATATTCGCTAACGCTGTTTCATATATCGTCTTATTTTCTTGAAACCATTCCCGGTTATTGTTTTCGCGAAGTTGGTTTAAGAAGTCTAATGTTTGTTTTTCTATCGTCATATCAGAGTGTACTTTTTAAAAACAAATATACCAATGGTGCTGCCATCAGTAAACCATCAAATCTATCCAGCAGACCGCCATGTCCCGGTAATAGCTTTCCAGAGTCCTTAACACCAACGTTACGCTTGAGCATGGACTCCACCAAATCACCCAATGTTCCAAATAGACTAATAATCAACGCCATACACACCCAAATCCATAAGGGAAAAACACGCCAGTAATAGAAAAGTATTAGCCCTGCAATCACAGCTAATATAACACCTCCAACGAATCCTTCCCACGTTTTATTAGGTGAAATACGTTCAAATAATTTATGGCGTCCTATACTTCTTCCAGCGAGATAAGCTCCCGTATCATTTGTCCATAGCAGGATCAAAAAACCAAGGGGGATATAAGCGTTATATGTGCCTTTCACAAACCCTAAGCCCATAAAAAAAACGAAGGGTACGGCTGCATACATGAGTCCAAAAAGCGAAAATGCTACGTCCTGGATAGGATGTGCCGTTTTGCGAAAAAGTGCTGCTACATAAATTAATAATACGGCTGCTATACTAAGGGGCAGAACAGAGTAGGGTAGAAGATTTAAAAGGATAGATCCTACCAAAGTTAATCCGAAAGCTGCAGTGCCTACACCCCAAAAAAGCAATGGTTGGGTGTTTTCGGTATATACCATTCGGTAAAATTCATATACACAATAAGTTGCTATCAACGAAAAAAGAGGAACGAAGGTATAAGGGCCAAGTAATACAGCAACTATCAACACCGCAATAAAAAAGAATCCTGTTATCGCCCTAGTTCTCATCTTCCTCCGACTCGTTTTCTTGTATTAACCTTTGGGCTTGTTCAAAGTCGTTTTCGTTGACAAAAAGGTCTATTTTTCCAAACATAAAGGATGAATCCTGCTTATTGAGTAATACAGCGGGAATGCCGTTCTCATCCAACATCTGTTTATCTATTTCTCCTCGAATAGCATCCGTATAGGTCTGTATTTTAATCCACCCTTTTTCCATATAATTTTATTCTTGCTGTGTATTGATAAAATATAAAAGCAATGATGATACTGAAAACGAAGCTACCAATATACACAATTATTGAGTAAGAATCGCTTTTCATGAGTTCCGTGTAGCTTTTACCCTGTGCAGCATAATAAAAACTCAATATAACCACCATGCTGTTGTTAACAACATGGGCGATGACAGCCGTCCAAATGTTCCTTGTCCAAACCACCATATAACCAAAAAAAACACCTAAGAGCAGACGAGGGAAAAAGCCGTAAAACTGTATATGTATAGCGCTGAAAACAAGCGCAACAACCCAAACGGCAACATATTCATTTTTAAAAATCCGGGCTCCAATCTGCTGTAATGCACCTCTAAAGAATAACTCTTCGCCTATACCAGGTAAAATCGCCATGACAATAATGTTTAACAACAACCGATCCCACGCGGTTGTCATAACAATGCTCTCGGTCAATAAAGCCATTTCATCTTCTTTTACACGCATCCAGTTCTCGATATCGCGCCAGGACTCCGGAAAACTCATATTGGCATTCCAGTCCGAAATCAGCGACATACAAGGTGCGAAGGCAAAAAGAAACAGTATGCTTAAAGCATAAGTTTTCCAATCTGTGAAATTTTGATATGGAAACAGCTCTTCCTCTTTATTCCTACGTTGGAAAATATAAGCTGGTAAAATAAATGTAGCAGCAGAGCTAATTCCCAATACCATATAGGCATAATAATTCTGCGCCGGATTAACGCCTGACACCTCGGTAAAGAAGTCGATATTTCCAAAGAGGATATATCCCAGGCCGCCGAGAAACAGCGAAACAGCAAAAACACAGGCAAACATGACCATGATCAAAAAAAGCAAATCTGCCCACGGACTCTTTTGTTGTATCTCGGATGCGTTCATAGGCTAAAAATAGGTATTTCAACCGTTTTAAAATAAAAAAGGAGTGAAATTTGCTCCTTTTTATGGTTTGTCACCTTACCCGAACAGGATCTTTCGGATCTTTCAGTTCCTGATATGGATAAGTTTTCATTTCTTCCAGTAAGAGGGCAATGGTTTTCTCTAACTGAGGATCTCTTCCCTCAAGCAAATCTCTCGGCATCTGCTCTACAAAAATATCCGGTGCTACGCCTTCATTCTCAATGATATAATTATTATTCAAATCGAATATTCCGAAGTTTGGCGAAGTGATGCGTCCGCCATCCAACAATGGAGGATAACCGGAGATACCAACCAATATGCCCATCGTTGTACGCCCAATCAGCTTTCCAAGTCCTTTAAAACGAAACATATAAGGCATCATATCTCCCCCCGAGCCCGCATTTTCGTTTATAATCATCGCTTTTGGACCATAAATTCCATTCCCTGGTGTAGTAAAACTTTTACCGTCTCGGATCCTCCAACCAGATATAAGTTCTCTGGACAACAAATCAATGACATAGTCTGCGACCCAACCGCCACCATTATTACGCTCGTCCAGCAAAAGCGCTTTCTTATCCATCTGGGAGAAATAATAGCGGTTAAAATAAGTATATCCCTCCGGTCCGGTGTTGGGCATGTAAACATACGCTATCTGTCCCTTGCTAAGTCTGTCCACTTTTTTACGATTGGATTCCACCCAATCCATCCGGCGAAGGCTCGTTTCTCCTCCAAAAGATATAGGTTTCACAACAGCTTCACGCGCGCCTTTTAATGAGGGAGTATTATTGATTTTCAACGTTACCTGTTTGTCTACCGTGTTTTCAAGCAATTGATAAATGTTAATTGACTTATTTAAGGCAATGCCATTTACCGCAACGATATATTCTCCCTCCTTAATATTTAATCCCGGTTCTGCCAACGGCGCTTTGAGCGACGGATTCCAATCTAAAGTAGTATATACCTTGTTGATTTTATATCCATTTTCCACCACCTCAAAATCTGCCCCTAACGTTCCCGTATTAACAGAAGGCGTTGCTGGCTCATCACCCGGATAAATATAATTATGTCCGACGACCATCTCACCCATCATCTCATTCAGCAAATACCCTAAATCTGATCGATGTCCTACATATGGTAAGAATTTTTCATATTTTACCTTCATTGTATTCCAGTTCACCCCATGCATATTCTCGACATAGAAAAATTCTTTTTGCATCGCCCATACCTCATAGAAAATCTGTTTCCACTCGGCTTCAGGGTCTACCAACTGTTTAACATTTTTTATTTCTATTTTGCCGTCGCCTAGAGCCGGCTTTTTCCCTGTGTCTACAATGAAAAAGTCGCGATTGCTCCTATATAACATTTTCTTACCGTCCTCGCTAATATCAAACCCAGAAGCATTTTCAACAAGTATCTTTTCTTCCTGTTTTTTTAAGTCGTATATACATATTGTATTACCCCGCATATAAGTCAACATATTTTCTGCTGCTCCATTTAACCAATATCGGCCAGGAGAAAGAGGTAAAGCAATAATACGGCGATTTATGTCGTCTAAATCGACTTTTGTCTCAGATTTATCTGCTTTTTTATCCTTCTTCTCTTCATCCTTTTCCTTTTTTTCATTTGTTATCTTTTCTTCATCACTTTCGTTTTTAAAAATAGAAGGAGTATCTTTTGAAAGAATAAACGCGTAAACATTGTAATTTACATTTCTTTCATAAGCCGTCATGTGTAGTCCGGAATTTGTCAATCCGGTATTCGTGCTTGCCGAAAAGAAAAGATACTTTCCATCCCGACTAAAAGTCGGTTGATTGACTGCACTCATACCATCTGTAATTTGTGTGGATTGCTTCGTTTTCATGTTGTACATAAATAGCGTACGAACGCCATTTCCTAGACTTTTTATATAGGCTATCCAATTGGAATCATAAGACCACGATGGTTGGAAATGATTGGATACTCTTCCCGTTGTTGAGCTAAGATGATCGTCGTCTACTAAAGTCACCTTCTTGGTTTCTATATCTACGTAATAAAGATTGAGATGAGCATCGTTGTAGAAAAGCTTCTTGCTATCGGGAGACCAGACCGGCTGGTAATAAAAAGTTGTCCTTCCTAAAGAAATATAAATCGGCTCGTCTTTTGCCATTTGATCACGTAGCACCAATTCATATTTTCCATTTTTATCCGAAATAAAAGAAATCCATTTGCCATCAGGCGACCAGGCAGGGAAACGTTCATGCGATGATGGGGCGTTGGAAATGTTTCGGGCATCACCTTTTTCTTTAGGCACGGTGAAGACCTCCCCCCGATTCTCAAACAGCATTCTCTGCCCTGTTGGTGAAATAGTATAGGAACGGATATCCTTTCCCACATCAATATAATGCTGTCGCTTATACATGGCATCAGCATGCACATTGATAGCTAAACTATTTGCTTCTTTTGTTGCAGTATGGAGGATATGTAAACGACCGGCATATTCAAAAGTAAGTTCGTTTCCTGTTCCGTTCAGCGTACGCACATCATAGTCTTTATAATTTGTCAGTTTTTCTATGTTTTTTGTCTTGATGTCATAACTGAAAATATTGACTATTTTGTCTCGATCGGAAAGGAAATAAACCTTGTCGCCCAACCAAACAGGCTTCACATCATTGCTTCTCTCTCCTGGAACAATGTCTACCTCTTTAGTTTGCGTATCGAATATCCAAATTGACGGCATACCACCACCTCGATAGCGTTTGAACGCTACGCGATCCCTTTCTGTTGGGTCTGTATTTTTAATATACGCCCAATAACGCCCATCAGGAGAAGGGCTTCCTTGGTAGGCCTCGGGCATCAACAAGGGAGAAGCCAGTTCTCCGCTCAATGATGTTTTATATAGTCGGGAGCCTAAAGAGTATTTGAATTCTCGCGTACTTGTGAAATAAACTTCATTATTATTTAGCCAACCCCGAAGCACATCTGCAGTAGGATGAAAGGTGACGCGTTTTGGTGTTCCACCATGTATAGAGATCACATAGACGTCTGTATTTCCGTCGTAATTACCCGTAAATGCTATACGCTGTCCATCTGGCGAAAACGTTGGATTTTGTTCTACACCGGGATTTACAGTTAAACGACGGGGGTTTTCTCCGCTTTTGTCGGCTATCCACACGTCTCCGGCATATATAAAAGTAATGTGCTTGTCGCTGATATCTGGATTTCGTAAAAGGAGTGTTTCTTCTTGTGCATTTGCCCCTAAAAACAGAAAGGTGGAAAGAAAAAGTGCATGTAAAGACTTGGAAAAATTATTCATCATACGGATCGTTGGATAATTCATATTCAAAATTAATGGAATTTCTATATTAATAGGATTCATATCAGAGATGTTGCAAAACGATATAAATAAATAGCCCCGCGGTTCTCGCGGGGCTATTTATTTATATTATTAAAAACAAGACTAGGCGTGTTCTTCTTCAAAAACGATACCTTCATCTACAATGATTCTTCCGCAGTGTTCGCAAATAATGATTTTCTTACGCTGACGAATCTCTGATTGTAATTGAGGTGGAATCTTGTTGTAACAACCTGAACAGCTATCCCGTTCAATGGAAACAACAGCTAAACCATTTCTGAACGTTCTACGCAGTTTACTATAAACTTTTAATAAACGATCTTCAATGTTTTTTTCTGCCTTTGCTGCTTTATCCAATAAGGCGTCTTCTTCTTTTTGCGTTTCGCCGGTAATGGTTTCAAGCTCTTGCTTTTTTACATCCAATTCACCTTTACTATATTCAAGGCTCTTTTGTGTGCTTTCGTAAAGTTCAGTTTTGTTTTTTATTTCGAACTCCGCTTCACGAATACGTTTTTCACATACCTGGATTTCTAAACCTTGAATTTCAATCTCTTTCGAGATGGCATCATATTCCCGGTTATTTTTTACTTCATTGAGTTGACCTTCGTATTTCTTAATCGCAGCTTGTGCGTCTTTAATCATATTTCTACGATTCACGATGGAATCTTCCAAATCATCTAGATCTGTTCTGATTTTCTCAATTCGGGTATCGAGACCTGCGATCTCATCTTCTAGATCAGCAACCTCAATAGGCAACTCACCACGTACTTGGCGAATCTTATCTATCTTCGTATGGATGGACTGTAGCGTCCATAATGCTTTTAACTTTTGTTCTACGGATTGTTCCATTATCAAACGTAATATTTAATAGGATTTGTCTCTATTTCTGTCAATAGGACAGCAAAGTTAACAAATTTTTTCTGAATAATTTCCAATAATAATTCTTGCGTAAATTGTTCACTTTCAAAATGTCCTATATCAGCAATAACAATATTTCCCTCTGCATTAAAGAATTCATGGTATTTGTAATCGGCCGAGATAAAAATATCTGCCCCCGAACGTTTGGCATCCTCCAATAGAAACCCTCCGGCACCCCCACAAACGGCAACACGGGAAATAGGCTTATCTCGCAATCTCGTATGTCGGATAACTTGTACATTCAACCTATCTTTTACATATCTTAAAAAATCTATTTCGCTCATCGGAGATGGTAAATTACCAATAGCACCTGAACCTACCGTACGCAGCGTATTTTCCAAAGCAAAAATATCGTGAGCTACTTCTTCATATGGATGCGCAGCAAACATTGCCACCAAGATGGAGCGTTCCAATCTTTCTGGATAAATAACCTCTATCTTCGTTTCTTCAACACGTTCCTGCTCATTAACTTTACCAATCGCTGGGTTAGCGCCCTCCAAAGGTTTGAATGTACCGTATCCCAACGTATTATAGCTACATTCATTATAATCCCCCACAGCACCGGCTCCGGCGTCGAACAGCGCTTCCCGAACAGATTCCACATGCGTGCGTGGTACGAAGACAGCCAGTTTCTTAAGCAGATTCCGTTTAGGACGTAAAACCGCATGTGACTCTAATTCTAATTTGTCTGCAATTTTACTGCTTACTCCACCTAAGACATTATCTAGATTAGTATGAATAGCATAAAGTGCGATGCCATGACGTATAGCCTTAATGACCACTCTCTCTACATAATTCTTACCATTCAGTTTCTTCAATCCGGTAAATACAATCGGATGGTGGGCTATAATAATATCACAACCTCTCATTATAGCTTCGTCAACGATTTCCTCTGTACAATCCAATGCTATCAACGCCTGTTGTATCTCGTCATCCGGATGTCCAACGATCAATCCCGAGTTATCATACGATTCTTGATACGCTAACGGTGCAATTTGTTCTAGATATTGCGTAAGTTCTCTAATTCTCATCTTCTTTATTCTCTGCTATAAAATCTTTTCCGTAATGTTCAACATGCATGCGCAGCAGTGTTTTATATTCATTAATCTTGACCCAATAGGTGATAAAATATACTAAATGTAAAATGCCGATAATCGTCAACACAAACGGAGGTAATGGAATATTAGTCAATAGAAAAGTCCACGCAAATATAAGTCCCCATTTTTGTGTAGGTCTTTCTTCCACTTCTACTTTTCGGTCATAAAATTCGTTATTGAGCGAATCAGTTAAGCGTTTTGCCACTTCAAAGTTCCAGTATATATTAAATATAGGTACGGCTACAAACCACGCTTGACTAGGTAATATGCATAAGTTGTCCTTTTTTACCAGTTTCAGGGTACGATAAAGGGTTAAGGCGAAAAATATCCAAATTATAATCCGGACTATTCCTCCTATAAGCATGTACAATGCCATATCATTAGTTATATTTTCGGGCAGAATATCTAGCATGGCATACAAACAAATTTAATTTTTAACATACAGCAAAAATATCGTGGGCTTCTTATGAAGCTCCAGTTTTCGGTTTTTCCACTCGGAAACTGACAACGTCAATATCTGTTCATCAGGCGCGGTCATATTACAAGCGATACAAATATTCGTTTTCGGCTTGCAATTTTTAAGCAAATCATCAAACAAGGCGTTGTTACGGAAAGGTGTTTCCATAAATATCTGAGTTTGTTTTTCTTTTTGCGATTGAAACTCCAAATCCTTAATTTTCTTCGTTCGTTCAGCTTTGTCTATCGGAAGATAACCGTGAAAAGCAAACTTTTGTCCGCTAAATCCCGATGCCATCAATGCCAACAGAATAGAGCTGGGTCCGACCAATGGAACAACTTTTATACCTCGTTTATGTGCCTCAGCGACCACGTCGGCTCCTGGATCCGCAACACCAGGACAGCCCGCTTCAGACATCAATCCCAAATCCTTTCCCTCTATTACTGATTTAAAAATACGATTATAATCTATCTTTTCACGGACATGTTTTCCATAATCATGTATTTTAAGTTCGCTCTGTGGTATCTTTAGTCCAGCTTGCTTCAGAAACCGTCGTGCTGTCTTTTCATTTTCAACTACATACTCATCAATATGGTTGATAAGCTCCTGATGAAACAAAGTGTACGACTGCTTCTCTGCATTTTCAGCTAACGGCACAGGTATAAGATATAGTGTTCCTAAAGACATAACCCAAAACTACTAAAATATTCTACGCAATGTAGACTTGTTATGACAAATACCGCTTCCAGCTAGTTTTTATTGTCTTAGTAACCACAATATTTGTATTATTTTAATTTGAATCAGCGCAAACAATATCCTGTTCCAGACGGAAAGCGTAAAAACGATTTTTTTGCAAAACTTAAAATCAAATTTGATGTTTAAAAAGATAATTGATAATTTGCTCACGATTAAGGTGTTCATTAACAAATGAAGTATCTGGAGCATTTGATATGCAGTTAAAAAAAGAGTATTTAGATAGATGAATACACAAATAACATCTGGCGTAAAAGTATCAGTAGACGTTGTCTACCAACCTGAATATTCCAATCCGGCAAAGATGCATTTTATGTTTTCGTATCAGATCACCATAGAGAATCTAGGAGACGTTACCGTACAGCTTGTCAATAGACATTGGGATATTTTTGATTCCGTCGGCGAATTTAAACAAGTTGAAGGAGAAGGTGTAGTCGGTGAACAGCCAATATTAGCCCCCGGCGCTGTGTATCAGTATGTTTCAGGATGCAACCTAAAAAGTGAGATTGGATATATGGAGGGTTATTATGAGATGATTAAGGAAGTAGACAGCAACATATTCCACGTAGAAATTCCCCGATTTAATTTGATAGCTTCATTTAAATTGAACTAAGCAAAATAATTCGTTCGATAAAGCTCGAAACTTCCAAAAAAACGTTGTATAAAAAACATATGTCACCCTCAAAAATACATATACGTTTTTACTAAATTGCATATGCGTTTTCTAAAAGTCAATAGTTGATTTTTAGAAACGACTAAACCAACTTACCCAAACCTAACAGAGGAAAAAAGTAAATTATTTACGTACTTTTGTGCTTGGAAATTTATATACGTTTACATACAGCTATATTTTTGTATAATTTAAAAAAACAATCACTATAGAAAGTAAAGTAAATTGTAACTATTTGATTATCATTATATTATATAAGTGAGTATTCTAGCAACAGAGCAAGTCAGCCACTCCTTCCATGATAGGTGGCTATTTACCAATCTCCATTTTGGTTTACAAAAAGGAGACAGGGTGGCTTTGGTAGGTATCAATGGAACAGGTAAGTCAACTTTACTCAAAATTCTTGCTGGACAGATTGTTCCGACAGAAGGAAAAGTTGTTAAAGAACGAGGGATAAAAATAGGCTTCTTATCCCAAGAACCAAGTTTCAGCGGAATGGAAACTGTTAACGATTTTATTTATAGCTCAGATAATGAACAGCAGCAATTAATAAAAGCATATGAGAATTTATTGAATAACGATAAAATAGATCAACAACTGTTAGCGGAACTTACCGACAAATTATCCGCTATGGAAGCTTGGGAATACGAGCATAATATTAAAACAATTTTGAATAGACTGCAGATTTCAGATTTCAATCAGACAATAGACAGTTTATCAGGAGGACAGAAAAAACGTTTGTCTTTAGCTAAACTATTAATAGACGAACCTGACGTCTATATTCTAGATGAACCGACTAACCATTTGGATATAGAAACGATAGAATGGTTGGAAAAATTATTGTCAACAGGGAACAAAACTGTTCTTTTGGTCACACATGATAGGTATTTTTTAGATAATGTCTGTACAGAAATAAGAGAACTAGACAAAGGAAATCTATATACGTATAAAGGAAACTATACATACTTTTTAGAAAGGAAGGCCGATCGTGAAGCAATCGATGCAGTAGCAGTAGAAAAAGCGCAGAATTTACTAAGACGCGAATTGGAGTGGATGCGCCGCCAGCCTCAAGCACGGGGAACAAAATCAAAAGCAAGAATTGATGCTTTTTATCATTTAGAGGAAAAATCGAAAGAAGCTCAAAGAAAGGAGAATGTACAGCTTTCTGTAAAGATGAGCAGACAAGGTTCCAAAATATTGGAATTGGAAAATATATCTAAATCGTTTTCCAATAAAAAAATTATCGATCGTTTTTCATATATTTTTAAGAAAGGAGATCGAATAGGTTTAGCAGGAAAAAATGGCAGTGGCAAATCAACTTTTCTCAATTTGATAACACAAGCATTGTCCCCTGAATCTGGTAATATCATAGTAGGTGAAACTACCAGATTTGGATATTATAAACAAGAAGGTCTTATATTTAAGGAAGAGGATCGTGTATTGGATATTGTAAAAAATGTCGCGGACTATATTGAAATGGCCAATGGCGATTTCATTACAGCTTCACAACTGTTAACATTATTCTTGTTTCCTCCCGAAAAACAATACAATTTAGTAGGTCGTTTGAGTGGAGGAGAAAAGAAGCGATTACAATTGATGCGTGTATTAATGTCCAATCCAAACTTCTTGATCCTCGATGAACCCTCCAATGATTTAGACATTGACACCTTAAATGTTCTCGAAGATTTTTTGGAAAAATACGCTGGCGTTTTATTATTAGTTTCCCATGATCGGTATTTAATAGATAAGTTGACAGAACAGCTTTTTATTTTTGAAGACGAAGGAAATTTAATAATATATAATGGTAACTACGCGGATTACAAATTGGAACAAGAGCAAATTGCGCGTAAGGAAAAAGATAAAATAAAAAATATACAATTGGAAAAACCTCTACTCGTACCAAGGACAGAGAAGAAAAAACTATCTTATAAGGAGCAGCTCGAATATGAATCTCTAGAAAAAGGAATAACAGAAATAGAAAATACAATTAAACAAAAAACGGAAATATTAAATACCATTTCTGACCACCAAGAGATAATGTCAATTGCCTTAGATATAGAAAAATTACAAAGAGATCTCGATAATAAATCGGAGCGTTGGTTGGAATTAGCAGAATACTTATAATTCGTTTCACGTGGAACGAAAATAAATTTTCACGTGGAACGTTGGTAGATTAAAAAATATAATGTTCAATAAATATAATGTCATAGTAGTAGGTGCTGGCCACGCCGGATGTGAGGCAGCAGCGTCAGCGGCCAATCTCGGTTCATCAGTTTTATTAATCACGATGAACATGGGTGTCATTGCGCAAATGAGTTGCAATCCAGCGATTGGGGGTGTAGCGAAAGGCCAAATTGTTAGAGAAATTGACGCAATGGGTGGATATACAGGAATCATCGCGGACAAGTCCACTTTACAATTTAGAATGCTAAACCTTTCGAAAGGCCCCGCAATGTGGAGTCCACGTTCGCAAAACGATAGGATGCGTTTCGCAGAGGAATGGAGACTTACGCTTGAATCTTTGCCAAATGTCGACATCTGGCAAGATACGGTTAAAGAAGTAATCGTTGAAAACGGGCAGGCACGCGGAGTAGTGACATCACTTGGTATACGTATAGAAGCAGATGCAGTCGTACTTACAAACGGCACTTTTTTAAACGGATTAATACACATCGGCGAAAAAAAAATAGGAGGGGGACGTACAGGAGAAAAAGCAGCAACCGGCCTTACAGAACAATTAGTAAGTCTAGGTTTCGAATCCGGTAGAATGAAAACAGGAACTCCACCTAGAGTAGATGGCAGATCCCTTAACTATTCTTTAATGGAGGAGCAATGGGGAGATGAAAAAAGAGGACGATTCTCTTATACTAATGTTGATATCCCAAAAGAACAACGTTGTTGTTGGATTACCTATACTAACGATAAAGTTCACGAAGTACTAAAAACGGGATTTGAAAAATCACCAATGTTTACGGGCCGTATAAAAGGATTAGGTCCACGATATTGCCCATCTATCGAAGATAAAATAAACCGATTTGCAGAACGGGATAGACATCAAATTTTTGTAGAACCAGAGGGTTTTAAAACGGTAGAAATATACGTAAACGGCTTTTCAACATCTCTCCCGGAAGACGTTCAATTGAAAGCGTTACGCTTGATACCAGGTTTTGAAAACGCCAAAATGTACAGACCGGGCTACGCAATCGAATATGATTATTTTCCTCCTATGCAATTGGATCTAACGCTGGAAACTTTAAAAGTTAAACACCTTTTCTTTGCTGGTCAAATTAATGGAACGACAGGATATGAAGAAGCTGGGGCCCAGGGATTCGTTGCAGGCGTAAACGCACACCAGCGTATTAATGATCTACACGAGTTGATACTAAAACGCTCCGAATCCTATATTGGCGTCCTAATAGATGATCTAGTAACAAAAGGAACCGAAGAACCCTATCGTATGTTTACTTCTAGAGCGGAACATAGACTACTCTTACGCCAAGATAATGCAGATATTCGACTTACCCCTATCGCACACAAATTAGGTCTCATAGATGATGAACGTCTAGAAAAAGTTAATAAAAAAATAGCAGATTCCGATTATTTAGTAGACTATATGAAGCAAAATAGCGTTTCACCAGATGAAATGAATCCAGTTTTGGAACAAGTCGGATCCAGTCCACTGAATCAAAAATCAAGAATGTTCAATCTATTAAGTAGACCACAAATCAATATCGCTCATATTGCAAAAGCAAACATGGAATTTAGTAACTTGCTGAATCAATATGATGAAGAAACTATTGAACAAACAGAAATAAAGGTGAAATATGACAGTTACTTCGCAAAAGAAATGGATATAGTAAATAGAATGAAGAAAATGGAAGATAAAGAAATAAATCCCGATTTCGATTACAACTCACTTATATCCCTTTCCATCGAAGCACGTGAAAAGCTATTAAAAGTAAAGCCACGAACACTGGGACAAGCCTCGCGCATTTCAGGGGTTTCTCCATCCGATATTAGTGTTTTAATGGTACATATGAGTTAATATATTGGTTTTCAGTATATTAAATAAAAATAAAACAGGCTTTAAATAAAGCGTTATAAGAGATTATTTTTAATTTTATGAGTCATACGCCCAAAATAAATAAAAGTACGCCATATAGCTTTAAAATAATAAAATCACAAAATATAGTTATTTATGGTTTTATTTTATTAATGTTACTCAGTTTAACGAGATGTGCAAATATGCAGCGTCCTACTGGAGGGCCAAAAGACTCTATTCCGCCAAAATTATTAGAGGTATCAATACCCAACTTCAGTACCAACTTTTCTGAAAAAAGAATTGTGCTCCGGTTTGATGAATTCATTAAATTGAACAACCAATACAAAGAATTTAGTATAAGTCCGGACGTTGAGGATATCGTAGATTATCGAGTAAGAAAAAAAGATCTGGTCATTACCTTGCCTGATTCATTGGAAGAGAATACCACCTACACGATCAATTTCGGTAAAGGACTAGTAGATTACAACGAAAGTAATCCCTTTATAGATTACAACTATGTATTTGCAACAGGGGATGAATTGGACTCTCTTTCCATTAGCGGTTCGGTCATCAATGGTTTCACGAGAGAATTCGATCAAAAGAAAGATGAAAACATAAAGATTCTTTTAATTCCGACATCACAAGACTCTATCTTTGGAAAAAGAAAAGCTAACATATTTGCTAATGTAGATACCTCCGGCAATTTTAAATTCAATAATCTAAGGGAAGATACTTATAGAATCTATGCATTAAAGGAGCAGAATAATGACCGTATTTTTAACGGGAATGACGAATGGATAGGTTTTCTGGAAGATAGTATACACTTAGATAGAGATATAGCAGACATAAAACTTGAAATAACAAAAGCATATCCGAAAGACTTTCGTACGTTGGAAAAGAAATTTGAACCAACTGGCTATATCCTATTAACATTTACAAAACCAATCGAACAACCAGAGACAAAAATTCTATTTCCTGCAGAATTAAATAATAATAAAATAGAACAGTACAGCCTTAATAAAGACTCAGCCAAAATCTACATACCAAAAACGGAACTTGATTCTATAAAAATAGAATTAAGAGATGGAGGCGAAATAATGGATACTATCTTTATCAGAACAAATAAAAATGCAAAATTCGATAGGGAGGTTAAACCTATATTAAGCATTACAAATAAGGTAGATCGTGTCCGCCATATCACGTTAACAAGTACAAGCCCCCTGGCTAATGTTGATAAATCAAAAATCCTTATTCATGAAGACTCCGTCTCAAGAAGAAACTTCCAATTACAACAGGATACCATAAATAGAAATCTATATCATATACGTTACAACTGGCGTCCTAAACGAGACTATGAGTTGGTTATTCAAGAAGGAGCTATGCGTACACCATTTGACGACATCAATTTAGAATCGAAGACGAGATTTACCTTAGATGAGTCAGATAATTATGGTAATATCAATTTCACTGTAAATGGATTGGATTCTACCATGACCTATATTGTAGAACTTATTGACGAAGCAAAAGAAAAAGTATTTGATAGACGTCCTCTTTATGCATCAAATCCTAGAATAAATTATAATAATTATCCCGGAGGTAAATATTCGATACGGATTATTTATGACGCGAACAATAACGGAAAATGGGATCCTGCAGACGTTTACGCAAAAAAACAAGCAGAAAATATCTGGTATTTAGGTAAAACATTTACGATCCGGGCGAACTGGGATCAAAACGAAACAATTGATTTAAGATAAAACTTTAAAACCAGGAACTATATAACACATAGTTATTTGGCAATTGCTGCAGCATTGCCAATTGCTCCTCTGTTAACGGCTTTATCTTTCTAGCAGGAACTCCAGCATATAGATAACCCGATTCACATACCGTGCCTTCTAAAACAATTGCTCCAGCAGCGACAATTACGTTCGTTTCTACAATAGCTCTATCCATCACGATAGCACCCATACCAATGAGCACATAATTATGTACCACACACCCATGCACAATGGCACTATGCCCTATATTCACATAGCTACCTATATCAGTCCCATTTTTATGATACGTACAATGAATAACAACACCATCTTGTATATTGGTATAATCTCCTATACGGATATAATTTACATCTCCTCTTACCACAGCATTAAACCAAATAGAGCAGTGTCCTCCAATAATGACATCACCTACGATCGTCGCGTTGTCAGCAACAAAAACTGATTCATGAATCTGCGGATATATATCCTTTACGGGTAAAATAGTAGGCATCTTTTTTAAAATTAAAAATACTATAAAACGGTGTCCTTTAATTCTTCTGATTTATATGGAAAATCCGTAGTATAATGTAACCCCCTACTTTCCTTGCGTTGCATAGCCGATCTAACAATTAAATACGAAACCTGTATAACGTTACGCAATTCACATAACTTCACCGATAACTTGGTATTTTTATAAAATTCCTCCGTTTCCTCATAAAGAAATCCAAGTCGTCTAATTGCTCTGTCTAAACGAAAATCCGATCGTACTATCCCTACATAATCGCTCATCAATTTCTGCGTTTCACGTAAGTTATGCGTAACTAATATCTCTTCATTCATCAATTGAACCTTGGATTCATCCCAACTCGGAATGTTCGTAGCATAATCTAATGTATGTAGCGTTGAGGACGCATCGCTAAAAATTCGATGGGCATATACTACTGCTTCCAACAAAGAATTTGAAGCTAAACGATTAGCTCCATGGAGCCCAGTAGAAGAACATTCCCCACAAGCATACAAATTTTGAATAGAAGTCTTTCCTTTTTCATCCACCATTATACCACCACATAAATAGTGTGCTGCAGGCGTCACTGGAATATAATCTTTTGTCATATCCAATCCAACCGAAAGACATTTTTCATAGATATTGGGAAAATGTGCAATGATATCTGCTCTCTTGCGGTGGGTAATATCCAGGTAAACAAAATCCAATCCTGATTTCTTCATTTCATTATCTATCGCTCTAGCAACAATATCGCGTGGCGCTAAAGACGCCCGTTCGTCATATTCCTCCATAAAAGACTCTCCAGTCGCTCTTCTCAAAATTCCGCCAAAACCGCGCACTGCTTCGGAAATAAGAAAAGATGGAGATTCTTTCGGATTATATAAAGATGTGGGATGAAACTGTATAAATTCCATGTTTCTGACCTTACCCTTTGCTCTATATACCATCGCAATTCCGTCACCTGTAGCAATTGTCGGATTTGTTGTACTCGCATATACATGACCAGCGCCTCCAGAAGCCATTAGTGTAACCTTGCTAAGAAAGGTTTCAATCGTATTGCTTCTCGTATTCAATGCATAGATCCCAAAACAACGGATATCACCAGTACTTCTATCAACATGGACACCTTGATGATGCTGGGTGATTAAATCAATAGCAAAATAATGTGTTAATATCTCAATATTCGAATGTTGATGTACCTTTTCCAGCAGCGCCCGCTCTATTTCATAACCTGTAATATCTTTATAATGAAGAATACGATGGTTAGAATGTCCTCCCTCTCGGGCTAGATCATAATGCTCATCGTCAACCTTATCGAAATTGGTACCATAATCAATAAGCTCCTTAATCCTTTCCGGAGCCTCCTTAACAACGTTTTCCACAACTTCCACATGGCACAGTCCATCTCCAGCTATCTGTGTATCAGCAATATGCTTTTCGAAGCTGTCTGATTTATCCACAACGGCAGCTACCCCTCCCTGCGCATATTTGGTATTCGATTCGTCTTCGTTAGACTTGGTGACTATCAATACTTTCCCCAGTTCGGCTGCTTTAAGCGCAAAACTCAACCCAGCAATGCCAGAACCAATTACCAAAAAATCTACGTGTCTATGTATCATAAAGTATATAGCGGAACAACGCTCTATTTATTATAGGGAACAAATTAACAAAATATGTGGAAAACCTGTATAAAAAGGGTCAACTAAAAATGAAAACTTTATAACTTTCCACAATCGGCATGCAGTTCCCACAAAACAGATATAAAAGTTAAGATAAAATCAATCCAATATTAACAAATTGTAAACAACAAACATTCAACAAAAAATTATGGAAAAAGAAAATACAAAAAAATCACTCTATTGAAAATCAAGCTTTAAACTTTTTTCCAATGTGGACAACCTGTGGAAAACGAAATAATAAACATATTTCCAAATAAAATTATAGTCACTTATCCCCAATTTCCACAAGCTAATAAACAACAAGATTCTTTCTTTAAAAAAAGATTATCATTTATTGAAAAAAGGGAATGTGGATTTCGTTTGATTTTCTTTCTTTACCTTTGTAGCGTTGTTTAGTCAAACTAAGGAAGCTAAATAGAAAGAGAACTAATGAATGCAATTTTTGAAAGGGATTTGGAAGCCAAAGGCTACATAGATGAACCTATCGACCCTACAATAGATATTGTAGCTGAAATTCAGCGACTTAAAAAAGAGAAGAATGCGGTTATCTTGGCTCATTATTATCAAGAGGCTGAGATTCAAGATATTGCTGATTATATTGGAGATAGCTTAGGATTATCTCAACAAGCCGCTAAGACGGATGCGGATGTTATTGTCTTTGCCGGTGTGCATTTTATGGCTGAAACGGCTAAGATTTTATCTCCTTCAAAAAAAGTATTATTGCCCGATCTGAAAGCAGGATGTTCGTTATCAGATAGTTGTCCACCCCATTTGTTTGCGAAGTTTAAGGAGCAATATCCAGATCATGTGGTTATTACCTATGTCAACTGTACTGCGGAGCTAAAAGCTTTGTCGGATATTGTGTGTACTTCGAGCAATGCGGTACAGATTGTGGAAAGCTTACCGGAAAACCAAAAAATTATCTTCGGACCCGATCGTAATCTGGGGGAATATGTCAAAAAGAAAACCGGTCGTGATTTGGTGTTATGGAATGGTGCATGCATGGTTCACGAGATTTTTTCACAAGATAAGATTGTGGATTTAAGGGAACAGTTTCCAGAAGCAAAATTCATAGCCCATCCTGAATGTGAAGATCATATCTTGGCACAGGCTGATTATATCGGATCCACCTCTGGGATGCTAAAATTCACGATTGAAGATAGTGCAAAACAATATATTGTGGCTACAGAATCAGGTATTTTGCACCAGATGCAGAAAGCTAGTCCTACGAAGATCTTTATCCCTGCGCCACCAAATAATGTCTGTGCCTGCAACGATTGTCCCCACATGAAACTGAATACTCTGGAAAAACTTTATAACTGTCTATATTACGAACGCCCGGAAGTAGATTTGCCAATGGATGTAGTAGAACGTGCAAGAAAACCGATCGAACGGATGTTGGAAATATCTGAAAGATTAGGATTATAAGTTGTTTTGGGAAGAGGACGAAAAGAATAGGATAAAATGTTTGATAACAAAGACAAAACAGAAATAAACGAGTTAGGAGAATTTGGTTTGATAGCGCATTTAACCAAGGCGGTAGAGCTTACAGAACCGTCAACGGTAAAAGGTATCGGTGATGATGCGGCAGTATTGGATTTTTCTAACAAGAAAACATTGATATCCACCGATCTATTGCTCGAAGGTATTCACTTTGATCTCCGGTATGTTCCGCTAAAACACTTGGGATATAAAGCGGTACAAGTCAATTTAAGTGATATTTATGCCATGAATGGCAAAGCTTCACAGATTACTTTTTCGATAGGCTTATCTTCTAAATTTCCGTTGGAAGCGGTAGAAGAAATCTATGAGGGAGCACTGATAGCTTGTAAAAAATATAACGTGGATCTTATAGGTGGTGATACTTCAGCGTCCGCACAAGGCTTAGTTATTTCTGTTACGAGTATAGGCTATGCACAAACAGAAAAAATAGCTTATCGTTCAGGCGCAAAGGAAGGTGATCTACTTTGTGTGAGCGGTGATTTAGGCGGAGCTTATATCGGTTTACAGCTTTTGGAACGTGAAAAGCAGATTTTCTTGGAGAATCCGCAGATTCAGCCGGATTTGGAGGGAAAAGACTATATTGTGGAGCGACAACTAAAACCGGAAGCACGTAAGGATGTGGTAGAATTATTTGAAATTTATGGTATACAACCCCATGCGATGATTGATGTGTCCGATGGCCTAGCTTCGGAGATATTACACATTTGCAATGCATCTAAGGTGGGATGTAAACTATATGAAGATAAAATACCAATCGATCCGATGACCTACGATACTGCCCGTGAATTTGGTTTAGATCCAACAGTGTGTGCATTAAATGGCGGCGAAGATTACGAGCTGCTGTTTACCGTTCCGCAAGAGCAATACGATAAAGTAAAGAATCAGTTGGATATTACGATTATCGGTTATATAACGGAGGAAGCAGCTGGTTGTGAGATGATTTCTAAATCTGGAAATGTGCATCCTATTAAAGCACAAGGGTGGAATGCTTTTAAAGGAAACAGATAGTTCCCTAAGGCTATCAAGAATAAAAAAGACAGGTTTGAGTATTTATTCAAACCTGTCTCGTATGTTATAAAACAGCTAATTAAAATTCCAATACTTTAATTTCGGTTCTTCTGTTTTCTTGATGCTGTTGTTCGGAACAGCTGGCACCGTTACCGCAGTGGTTTAGCAATCTTGTCTCGCCATAACCACGAGCTACTAAACGATTTCTGGCGATACCATTTGCTATAAGATAATCAACAGCCGAATCTGCTCTACGTTGAGATAATTTTAGGTTGTAATTATCGTTACCTCTACTATCGGTATGTGAAGAGAGCTCGATGCGCAACGTAGGATTTTGTTTCATAACCGCAACAACATTATCCAAGATAACAGCCGCATCCGGTCGGATATCGCTCTTGTCAAAATCATAATGAATATTTTTTAACACCCATTTACCGTTTTCAACCAGTTTACAAACACCCAATTTTAAGGTTACATATAGCGTTTGGCTGCGATCCAATCCTTTTGTTGAAACAATCTCTGTTTGCGAATATTTACCTTGTTGATTGGCTACTACTGTGAAGTCACTTTGCGCGTCAAGCTGATAGATAAATTTCCCTTCCGCATCTGAAGTCTGGTTGGCATTCACTTTTGAACCCGTATGTGTCAATACCGTATTAATGCCGGATAAATTTTGTGCTGTTGCGCAGTCAAAAGTTTCACCGATAAGTGTAAATCTCGGATCATCGTGATAGATCTCTTTAAAGATAACTGCACTTGAAGCCTGGAAATCTGCTTCGGTCAACGTTAGTATAGGTGTTTTGATACCGTTTTTCTCTCCAACAATCTGATATTGCCCAGGTTTAATGGATGATACTTTTGCGGCTTGTCCGTTAGCATCGGTAATCGACTTATCGTTGATGTTAACACCTTCGATGGATACTGTAACGCCACTAAGTGCTAAGTTGGTCTGTTTATCTTTGACAATGATTTGAAGATCTTTTAATACTATTTTTTTTACTTCTTCATCGTATTTAGGGCTATTATCTCCGATAACAATAGGTGATTTTTTCTTACCAAAAATATACTTTACACCGAGACCTGCTTGAACGGTTTTATGTGGAGTTTGCTTTATTTCCCGGACATCACCATAGTGATCCCAAACACTTTTCACACTGGTTGTTTCTAATATTGGATTCGTTTCTTCTATACGTTCTATTGCAAATTGACTGGATTTTCCACCAAATTTTTCACCAAACGTCTGTACGTAATCCACATGACCAAAGAGTGCAAAATGTTTGTTCAACATGTAATTAAAACGAAGTCCGCCTACTCCCGCCCAACTGTTTGCCCTGTTGGAAGCATCATTGACTGTACTCATTATATCTTGGGTATTTGTTATGAGACCACCTGTTGGATCACGTTCTTCATAAGTAACAGATTGTGTATATTCCGGAAAATATTGCATCATCAATCCACCTCGAATATAGGCTTCTATATGAAAGCGATCGATGGAATACTTATAACTAGGACCAAAAGTGAATAAGTAATCTTGAAATCTGGTTTTGTTAATATAATCCGTCGAGATGTATCCATTTTCAAAACGGAAGGTGTCTTGACGATTGATACTGTTATAGATATAACGAGCATCTATCCCCAATCCAAATTTATTTCCCGAAAAGTATTTATCGACAAAAAAACCGGAATAATACCCGACTTTTGTTTCTCCAATGGATTTGTAGGTACTGATAGGTAAACTCGCTCCACCCTGAATGCCTATCTGTAAATCGCCTTTTTCTTTTTGTTGGGCAATGGCTAAAATGGTAACACTTAGTAACATGAGTGTAAGTAAAAATCTTTTCATAATAACTTTATTTTTATGGATAAAAATTGTCCGACCTGCTCTTGATCTGGACTTCTTATTCTTTTATCAAGCATTATTTGGAATTGTTACCCCTTGGTGAGAAAATTTCAAGGTTTTTATTATCTTTAAGATTATTAATCAGTCGTAAACATAATGAAACAGCCTATCTGGACACCGCCTGAACAATATATTAAAACGTCCGTTATTTATAGTTTTCAACAATTTGTGGAACAGCATTATAACCGGTGTTTTCTGGACTATACATCTTTTCATCAATGGTCGAATGAAAAACAGGAGAATTTCTGGGAAGCTATTTTATTGTACTTTAAAATAAATTACGCCGGAGAATACGGAAAGGTATTAAAATGGCAAAATACAAATGGCGATTTTATTGATGCCAGATGGTTTGAAGGTATTTCCTTAAGCTATGCAGAACATATCTTTCGCGAAAAAAAAGGTGCTGATCGAGCTATAAAATATACAGATGAGACTGGAAATTACCGAGATATTACGTGGGATGAGCTGCGTGAAAAAGTATCCTGCCTACAACAATTTTTGAAAGAAAAAAATATCCAAAAAGGAGATAGGGTAGTAGGTATATTAAATAATACCATAGAGACGGTCGCTATTTTTCTGGCTGTAAATTCTTTGGGAGCCATTTGGTCTTGTTGCTCACCAGATTTTGGTGATAAGAGCATTGTCGAGCGTTTTGCACAAATAGAACCTAAAGTATTATTTATTGAATTAGGCTACCAATATAATGGCAAAACCTTCTCTAAAAGAGAAACATTGACTTATATACAGAATCATATATCATCTATTGAAACAATAGTTACTGTTTATGAAGACAGTTGGCAAGCTATATTTACCAACTACCCTCCGCAGGAATTACACTTTTTACGCGTGCCTTTTTCCCATCCGATATGGATTCTGTATTCTTCGGGTACGACAGGCAAACCGAAAGCTATTACACACGGTACCGGAGGAAATTTGTTGGAACACTATAAAGCGCTGGCTATCCATCAAAATGTACAACGGGGAGAGAATTTTCTGTGGTATTCTACCACAGGATGGATGATGTGGAATTATGCTTTGTCTTCCTTGCTTTGTGAAGCTACGCTTTGTCTGTTTAATGGAGCTATCCATTATAATGATCACCAGGCATTTTGGCAATTTGTGAAACAGGCAAACGTTCGTCATTTAGGAGGAGGAGCGGCTTATTTTTCAACTATTCATGATCTGAAAATAGAAAATTATGAACCAAAGGTAATAGGTTCGACCGGTTCACCCCTGCCTGTGGCGACTTTTGAAAACCTTCAGGAAAAATTTCCGGATACACATATCATATCGTTAAGCGGTGGAACAGATGTATGCAGCGCCTTTTTATCCGGATGTGCCTATTTACCTGTGTATGCCGGAGAGATTCAATGCCGAACATTAGGAGCAGATATCGTAGCTGTAAATGATCATGGTGAGGAGGTAAGTAACGAAGTCGGCGAACTGGTTATCAAGAAACCCATGCCTTCGATGCCGCTTTACTTTTGGAATGATAAAGACCATAAAAAATACAGAGAAAGCTATTTTTCGGAGCGGAAAGGCGTATGGAGCCATGGCGACTGGATTTCCATTATGGATCATGGTGGTATTGTTATGTATGGACGTTCGGATGCTACGTTGAATAGAGGTGGTATACGTATAGGCACGGCTGAAATATACAATGTCGTGAATGAAGTGGATGGTGTAAGGGATAGTTTGGTCATTTCGACGGATAACGAGAAGGGACAATCGAAGATGCTATTATTTATCCAATTGGGCCTAGGAAAAGAATCGGAAATTATTGTTCCTCTTATCAAAAGCGAACTTCGTAAGCAATATAGTGCACGGCATGTGCCGGACTTATTTTATGTTGTCAATGATATTCCTTATACATTGAGTGGTAAAAAGCTGGAAATTCCAATTAAGAAAATTTTCTCGGGTTACCCTATAGAAAAAGCTGTTTCAAAAGATGTGATGCGTAACCCCGAATGTCTGAAAGAATATATGCTGATATACTTGCACACTAACTAGAGTAAAGCATTTGTTCTGCTTCTACTCATATTAACCCTATAAATACTCTACTAATACATTAAACTTGTATCACTCCTACATTATACCTATCCATAGTGGGATTTTGATTAGCGGCTTCTATTCCCATCGAAATAATCTTGCGTGTGTCTTTTGGGTCGATAACACCATCTACCCAAAGGCGTGCGGCCGCGTAATAAGGACTAAGCTGTTGATTATATTGCTGCTCAATCTTGGAAAGCAACTCTTTCTTTTCTTCTTCTGATAAGGTTATTCCCTTCGCTTTAAGTGCAGCTTCCTGTATCTGCAATAACGTTTTCCCTGCAGAAGCACCGCTCATAACAGCTATTTGAGCGGTGGGCCAAGCGTATATCAATCGTGGGTCGTAAGCTTTTCCACACATCGCATAGTTACCCGCGCCATAGCTGTTGCCCACGATAAAAGTGAATTTAGGCACGACTGAATTTGCCATCGCATTAACCATTTTAGCACCATCTTTAATGATACCCCCATGTTCTGACCGGGAACCGACCATAAATCCGGTGACATCCTGGAAAAATACCAATGGGATTTTTTGTTGGTTACAGTTCATAATAAATCGCGCGGCCTTATCTGCTGAATCCGAATATATAACACCTCCCATTTGCATTTCGGTGGCGTTTCCAGGTTTCTTTGCTTTCACTATTTCGCGTTGGTTGGCGACAATTCCTACTGCCCAGCCATCGATACGCGCTAAGGCACAAATCAGTGTTTTGCCATAATCTTTTTTATATTCTTCCAATGAACCCTTGTCTACAATGGCCTTCAAGATTTCCAGCATGTTATAGGATTTCAGACGATCTTCTGGTAGATTTTTGTAAATATGGCTAGCTGGAAATTCAGGTTTTTCGCTGGCAATACGCGAGAATTGATTTTTATCATTTTTACCAAACTTGTCGACAATATTTTTAATGGCGTCGAGGCAACTATTGTCGTCGGGATATTTATTATCGGTTACACCAGATATTTCGCAATGTGTAGTAGCTCCGCCTAGGGTTTCATTGTCAATGACCTCACCAATGGAAGATTTTACCAAATAGGAACCCGCTAAAAAAACAGAACCTGTACCTTCTACAATCAATGCGTAATCCGACATAATAGGTAAATATGCACCCCCGGCGACACAGGACCCCATAATGGCTGATATCTGGGGAATACCCATGGAAGATATTCTAGCGTTATTTCTGAAGATTCGACCGAAATGTTCCTTATCCGGAAATATTTCTTCCTGCATCGGCAGGTAAACACCAGCAGAATCTACCAAATAGATAATGGGAAGATAATTTTCGATAGCAATTTCCTGTGCTCTCAGATTTTTTTTGCCTGTAATAGGAAACCAAGCACCCGCTTTCACTGTTGCATCATTTGAGACGACGATACATAACCTATTTTTCACATATCCCATGACGACAACCACTCCACCATTTGGGCAACCTCCATGTTCTTCATACATACCATCCCCTGCAAAGGAACCAATTTCTATATAAGGACTATCGCCGTCCAAAAGATAAATGACCCTTTCCCATGCAGTCATTTTTCCTTTTTCTTTATGTTTTTCTATCTTGCTTAATCCACCCCCAAGAAGAAGTTTTTCATATTTGCTTTTGAGTGTCTTTAGTAGGTTTTCCATTCTTTATCCCCCTTTCCCAAAGATAACAAAACCTTCAGGAATTTAAATTCTGTAATTTCTTCTATTGAAAACCTTTTAATATCATATTTGTTTTTATAGGTGAAAATATGAATATTTTAAAATATAGCTTATTTTTTATATATTTAACAAATATAGATGTAAACTTCTAAAATATGATATTGCAAATACAACAAAATGAACAATTAGCTTTGGTACGGGATAGCGCCCGACAGTTTGCTAGGGAATTTATTATGCCTTATGTGATGGAGTGGGATGATAAGCAATTTTTTCCGGTGGAATTGTTCAAAAAAATGGGTGAATATGGTTTTATGGGAATATTAGTTCCAGAGAGATATCAGGGGGCAGGTTTAGGGTATCAAGAATATATTACGATTCTCGATGAAATATCAAAAGTGTGTGGTTCTATTGGATTGTCTTTAGCGGCTCATAACTCGTTATGCACGAATCATATTTTGTCATTTGCAAACGAAGAACAAAAAGAAAAATATCTTCCGAAGTTAGCAACCGCGGAGTGGATTGGTGCTTGGGGACTTACCGAAACAGGTTCTGGTTCTGACGCCGGAGGTTTGGCAACAACTGCTGTACAGGACGGGGATTATTTTATAATTAATGGCTCCAAAACCTTTATCACCCACGCCATTAGCGGAGATGTAGCTGTTGTGATGGTGCGAACAGGTAATAAGGGAGATAAGCACGGTGTTACAGCATTTATCATCGAAAAAGGGACACCTGGTTTTACTGCAGGTAAAAAGATAGATAAATTAGGTATGCGTGCGTCAGAAACAGCAAGTTTGTTTTTTGACAATTGTCGTATACACAAAAATCAGGTCATTGGCGAGGTAGGCGATGGATTTGTTCAAGCATTAAAACTGTTGGATGGCGGGCGTATTTCCATTGCTGCGCTCTCATTAGGTATTGCCCGGGGAGCATATGAGTGTGCGCTGCGGTATGCAAATGAGCGAGAACAGTTTAATCAGAAGATATTTGATTTTCAAGATGTAGGTTTTACCATAGCAGATATGGCTACAAAAATCGATGCAGCTGAATTATTAATACGAAGAGCAGGACATTTAAAAGATACAAGTCAAAAAGTTACCAAGGAAAGTGCGATGGCGAAGTACTATGCTTCGGAAGTGGCAGTAGAAGTATCCAATCATAGTGTTCAAGTGCATGGCGGTTATGGGTTTACAAAAGATTATCCGGCGGAAAAATACTTTAGGGATGCTAAATTATGTACGATTGGAGAGGGAACCAGCGCCATACAAAAGATGGTTATAGCAAGAGAAATTAAAAAAGATGTTCCATAAAGAAACAATACAATTGATTGAATGTCCCCGAGATGCTATTCAAGGGATTAAATCTTTTATTCCCACAGCGAAAAAAATAACCTATATCAATCAGCTGATGGAGAGTAACGTATTCGATTGTATTGATTTTGGAAGTTTTGTATCGCCCAAGGCTGTCCCACAAATGCAAGATACCGTACAGGTTCTAGAGGGATTAGAAAAGAAGAACGATACAAAATTATTGGCGATTATTGCTAATGAAAGAGGCGCTGAAATAGTGAAACCGTTGCCTAATATTGATTTCTTGGGTTATCCGTTTTCGATTTCCGAGACATTTCAGCAACGAAATGCCAATTCTACCGTGGAGCAATCGTTTCAGCGGATAGAACATATTAAAAATATCATGGTGGGGGGTAGACAGGAGTTGGTTGTGTATATTTCTATGGCATTCGGAAACCCTTATAATGATCCTTGGAATACCGACTTGGTATTGAACTGGATAGAAAAGCTTTCTGCGTTGGGAATATCTCGTTTTTCCATTGCAGACACGACGTCAGAAGCAACACCCGAGAGCATCAAAATGTTATTTACGTTAATAAAACATACATTTCCCAAGTTAGAATTTAGTATTCATCTGCATAGTCGAGCAGAAAATGCACTTTTGAAAATCGAAGCGGCATATGAGGCTGGTTGTCGTATTTTTGAAGGTGCCATAATGGGATATGGCGGCTGTCCTTTTGCACAAGATGATTTGGTAGGCAATATTCCTATGGAAATGTTGTTACATAGATTTAAAAAGCTAAATGAAAATGAAATGCAAGCTTTACTGGCGGGATTTCAAGAATTGATTGCAACTGGAACTCGCATAAGCTAACACTCAAAAAAAGCACATAAATCAATTAGCTCCAACAAGCTTCATCACCATTGGATAAATATTTAGATGAACCTGTGTAAATTGCCATATACGGAAGATAATAAATAATTTATGCAAGCTTCATTGCCATTAAAAAACAAACCGAGTGTAACGAGCTCATCTATACAATTGAGATTTAATACTCATAGATAATTATTCGAATGAAAAATAAAGAATGGAAAAGCGATATCTTTGATACATGCAGACAATAACATATCAATATATTAAGGTAAGCAAAATGGATTTCTGGATGGAAGTTACGCTCGCACGACCTGAGAAACGGAACGCGTTTACACCGACGATGGTGAATGAAATAGCACATGCTTTTCAAGACGCGAACGACGATGACAGCGTTAAAGTGGTTATGTTAAAAGCCGAAGGATCTGTTTTCTGCGCAGGTATGGATTTGAAAACTTTTCAGGATGCCGATCTGGATATTCGGAATCCGCATGTCAAAAATAAAGATATATCTTTTGGAGAGGTGTTTGCAAACTTGTACAAACCATCTATAGCCATTGTGGAAGGAAATGTTATTGCCGGCGCATTTCTAATAGTTGCCGGATGTACTTATGTTTTCTGCTCGGAAAACGTACAGTTTAGATTGCCGGAGTTAGACCTCGGGATATTCCCATTTCAAGTTATGGCGAGTTTGTTGCAGGTAATGCCGGAAAAAAAGATGTTGCAGCTATGTTTACATACCGACTATTTTTCTGCCCGAGAAGCAATGGAATATGGATTGGTGGACGGATTTTTGGAAGATGTAGATATAGAAAGTTTTTTAGCTAGATTTAAAAACATGAGCTCTTCCGCCGTTCTTGCCGGTTTTAAAGCAGCAAGAGAACTTCCGACAGTTGCTCATCGGGACCGTTATAACTTTTTGCTGAGAAGTTTGCATGAATTGAAGTCTTCTGAAGACGTAAAGAATAGAATTTTCAAAAAAAGATAAACCTCATTATCCCAAGTTCCGTTATCTAAACCCAATTATTAAAATCGGGCTTTTCGTGTTTATTAAAAAAATAAATAGCTGAAAATATTTGCAAGATAAAAACAGTATATATATAATTGTGCTAGTATACACTAGTACATTAAAATATTTATTATTAATCTACACTAAAACAGGTTTTTAAAAAATATATAAACACATATATATAAATATAAAATGAATTTTATAAAAGTTACGGAGCAACCGTCCCATTACCGGAATTTAGAAAAAATGACAACAGAAGAGGTCCTCATTAATATTAACAATGAAGATAAAACGGTTCCTTATGCGATAGAAAAATCCATTCCAAACATCACGGCTCTTGTCGATGTTATCAAGGAAAGAATATTGTCGGGTGGTCGGTTATTTTATATCGGAGCTGGCACCAGCGGGCGGCTAGGTGTGTTAGACGCCAGTGAATGTCCACCTACCTACGGAGTGTCACCAGATCTTGTCGTTGGAATTATGGCGGGGGGCGATGCTGCACTGCGGTATGGTATTGAAGAAGCTGAAGACGATGAGACCCTTGGTTGGACAGATTTACAGTCATATCATATTTCGTCTAAGGATGTTGTGATTGGTATTGCTGCTAGTGGTACTACGCCTTACGTGGTCGGAGCTTTACGTAATGCCCAGCTAGAAGGTGTTGTAACGGGCTGTATTGTGTGTAATCAAGGCTCACCTGTGGCACGTTACGCAGATTATCCCATTGAATTGGTCGTCGGTCCTGAATTTGTGTCCGGCAGTACACGTATGAAAAGCGGAACGGCACAGAAACTTGTGCTGAATATGATTTCAACAGCCACCATGATCGGTATTGGATTAGTGGAAGATAATCAAATGGTAAACATGCAGATCAGCAATAATAAGTTAGTCGATCGTGGCGTACGGATGATTATGAAACAAACAGGTATTACAGATTATGAAACAGCTAAAAAAGCGCTATTAAAGTATGGTAGTGTTAAATTGGCTGTACGAGAATTTTTGCATGTTTAAATGTTATCAAACAAAATCAAATAATGATTAACCACAACACCCTATATTATGCGCAGAAAATTTTTTTTATTGTACTCCTTATTTTTTTTATGTTTCGTTATTCCGACGCACGGGGTCGCACAATCTTCAGAAGCCCTAAAGGAAATCCGAAATTTGATTGCCCGTTTATTACCGGAGCACCATGAACAAATAGAGGTACGAATTATCGCTGACAATACGGATGGAGATGCTTTTGAGATAGAGAGTGTAGGAAATAAAATCCTTTTAAAAGGAAACAATGGCGTATCTATTGCATCGGCGTTGCACCATTACCTTAAAACGATCTGTAAGGCAGACATTTCATGGAATGGCAATCAACTTCATTTACCTAGACAGTTACCGCCGGTTCCTAAAAAGATAAGAGAAAGTTCACCCTATATCTATCGATACTATTTGAATTATGTCACGTACAACTACAGCATGGCTTGGTGGGACTGGGAGCGATGGGAGAAAGAAATTGATTGGATGGCGCTCCATGGTATTAATATGCCACTTACAATAGGAGGACAAAATTCGGTGTGGCAACGGGTTTATCGCGATTTGGGTTTTACCAACAAGGAACTAGAAGTTTTTTTCAGTGGTCCAGCCTACTCTGGTTTTAATTGGATGGGGCTACTCGATGGTTATGGAGGAACCCTACCTCAGTATTGGATTGATCAACAGGAAATATTGACGAAAAAAATATTAGATAGACAACGGGCATTTGGAATGAAACCGATACTTCCGGCGTTTACGGGACATGTTCCTCCCACTTTCAGCGAAAAATTCCCCGGAGCTAAGACTAAAAAGGTACGGTGGACAGTCTTTCCCGAAGTTGATATTCTCGATCCGGACGATTCGATGTTTGTGGAAATTGGCCGTCGGTTTATCGATGAACAAACCCGAACGTATGGCACAGATCACTTGTATACTGCTGATACATTTATTGAGGTGATGCCTCCCTCTAATGATCCCGCTTATCTTCGGGATATGAGTAGGCAATTATACCAATCTATGGCTGCGTCAGACCCTGAAGCTATATGGGTCATGCAAGGTTGGATGTTTTATTTCAAGGAGAGTTTTTGGCAACCTGAGCAGATTCAAGCATTGCTCAACGCAGTTCCGGATGATAATATGATCGTACTGGACCTGTGGACGGAAACACGACCCGTATGGAATCGTACCGAAGCCTACTATGGGAAGCCATGGCTATGGTGTATGGTGCATAATTTTGGAGGAAATAACAACCTATTTGGCAAAATGCCCATTATTGCAAATGGACCTGCCGAAACACTACATCATCCACAAAAAGGAAAGTTTCAAGGTATTGGTATTACGTCCGAAGCCATTGGCCACACCCCTGTAATCTATCAACTTCTTATGGATAATACATGGCGTAGCGATACCATTAATTTAGATAATTGGGTAGCTGACTACGCACAACGGCGCTATCACTCTACCAATCCACAGGCACTTCGGGCCTGGCATGTTCTACAACGTACGGTTTATGGTTATACCGGAGATATAAATTCGGGAGGATCAAGATCCATGGCAAACGCACGTCCGGGTTTCGCTAGGCAAGGCCCACGGACGAACGTCCATTCTTTCTATAATCCCGCGGATTTGCTGCCAGCTTGGGAGCAGTTACTAAATGCATCGGATGAACTGAAGCAAAATGAGGGATATCAATATGATGTAGTTAATCTAACCCGACAAGTACTCGCCAATTATGCGGATGAATTGCATGCTCATTATGTTGTGGCGTATGAACAAAAGAACCAAAAGGAAATGCAACGGTATAGTTCTCAGTTTCTCGCTGTTATAGATGACATGGATCGTCTTCTTGGTACACATCCGGATTTCTTGTTGGGCACATGGTTGGAAAGTGCGAAAAAGTGGGGAACAAATCAAGAAGAACGGGATTTGTATGAATGGAATGCACGCAATCTGATAACGTTATGGCACGGTAAAATGGGTACTACGCTACATGATTACTCGGCAAGGCAATGGAGCGGTTTGATGACCCATTTTTATAAAAAACGATGGAAGAAATTTTTCACTTATGTAGACGGTCAATTGAAGAAAGGAGCAGAAGTGGATGCGACCGCGATCAATGAGGAAATTAGGGACTGGGAATGGACGTGGATTCAAATGAAAGACCGTTATCCGGAGAGCCCTAAAGGTGATGCGGTGACGACGGCGACGTCATTGTTTAAATCCTATCACGAACATATAGCGGCTATTTACAAGAATGCAGTCAATCCGATTACGGGAGAAACACTGTCCGCGCCAGCTTTTTAGAAATTAATTTTTAATTTTAAAAATGACTATTCCATTTCTCCAAAGTATGATTGTCCTGCTGACAGGCATTGTATTGATTGTCGTCTTGACAACGAAATATAAAATACATGCATTTTTTGCGTTGATAGCTGCATGTCTATTGGTTGGATTAGGCCTTGAGCTTTCTCTTGCTGATATACTGGCAACGACAAAAACAGGTTTTGGAAATATTATCGGTGCGCTAGGCTTGATTATTGTTTTTGGTACCACGTTGGGTATTATTTTGGAGCATACCGGAGCAACAGTCGTATTAGCGAATGCCATCCTTAAATTAACTGGACAGCAACGAGCGGCAAGCGCAATGAATATAACAGGCTACGTAGTAGGCCTTCCTATTTTTTGTGATTCGGGCTATATTGTATTGAGCAGCTTAAATAATAATATTGCCGCCCGTACTGGTACAACGATGGCATTAATGGCTGCGTCGTTGGCATCGGGTTTATACGCAGTTCATTGCCTCATCCCACCCCATCCTGGAGCTGCAGCCGCTACCGCGACATTATCTGCCGATTTTGGATTGGTTGTTCTTTATGGTATGCTCGTGGCGATTCCAACGGCTTTTTGCGGTTTCCTTTGGGCGAAATATGCAACCATAAATATGCCTGTAACGATATCTCCAAAACAAGATGATGTGGTAATGGAACAGATTACACAACAACAACTTCCGTCGGTTGGCATATCGATTTTGCCTATTGCTATCCCAATTTTGTTAATAGGTATTCGATCGTTTATTACGGTAAACGAATCTTCCTCTTTCTTGCTAAAATCGTTGTACGCCATTGGAGCTCCGGAGGTAGCTTTAGGTATAGGTATTTTATTGGCAATTTTTGGGAAGCGAAATTGGAAAAGGGAGGACTTTAATGCGCTTTTACGCCAAGCGGTTGAAAAAGCAGGAGATATTTTACTAATTATTGGAGCAGGCGGTGCTTTCGGAGCGCTTATCGCGCAAGTCAACATGGCGGAGTACTTATCAGGAAACGATGTGGTTAGTAGTTTAGGTTTATTTTTTCCTTTTATTGTTGCTTCCCTGCTGAAGACAGCACAAGGCTCTTCTTCCGTCGCCATTATTACGACAGGCACGATGGTATTACCGATGTTGTCTTCCCTCGGTTTGGATCATACGATGGGTAAGGTTTGTGCTGTATTAGCTATGGGTGCTGGATCGATGATGGTTTCCCATGCTAACGACTCTTATTTTTGGGTAATTTCCCGTTTTTCCGGTATAGGTATGAGTGTGATGTTGCGTGTGTATACGGTCGCTACACTGGTAATGGGTATTGTAGCTATTGGGTTAATTTATTTGTTATATTTGGTTCTCTAAATTAAACTCCTCCTATGTTACATCTTCTTATTGCCCCAAATGCTTTTAAACATAGTCTGGACGCTCGACAGGTTGCAGAGGCTTTAGGCGAAGGTTTTTCCCAGAGCCGACTAGACTGTCGTACAACGCTGTTTCCTATTGGTGACGGAGGTGACGGTACATGTAAACTTTTGCATAAAAAATTAGGAGGGAAGTTAGTCACAAAGACTGTTTTGGGGCCATTAGGAACGCCTGTTGAAGCGTCATATAGTCTGGTAGAAGGTGGGAAAACCGCTATAATTGAAATGGCTGATGCATCGGGTATCCGTTTGATAAAAGAAGACGAACGAAATCCGCTTCAAGCAAGTAGTAAAGGCACTGGTCAATTAATCCTGCATGCGCTGGAACACCATAAGGTAAACCAAATTATTTTAGGGATGGGAGGCTCTGCTACGGTAGATGGTGGGTGCGGTATGCTTCATGCTCTTGGTGTACGTTTTTTTGATAAGAAAGGAAAGGAACTTGACCCAATTCCCGAGCAATTGCAATATCTAGAACGTATCGACACAAGTGGGCTGGACAAAAGCATAGTAGATAGTGACATTAAGATTCTTTGTGATGTAGAAAATCGTCTTCTCGGAGAGGAAGGGGCGGCGAACGTTTTCGGACCTCAAAAGGGAGCTTCTCAAGAACAAGTGAAGGTTTTAGATAATTTTCTGCATCGATTAAGTGATATTGTTTTACAAACTACGGGAAAAAATATGGCAGATATCGTTTCCGGCGGTACAGCAGGGGGTGCAGCTGCCGGCATGTACGCTCTAGCAGACGCGCAATTGGTAAATGGGATAGCTTATTTCTTGCAAAAGACGGGTTTTGAAGATGTAATAAAAAAAGCTAATTGGCTTATTACAGGTGAAGGAAGTCTCGATGAACAGACGCTCTCGGGCAAGGCTCCGGCAGGTGTGGCTTTATTAGCTAAGAAATATGCAATTCCGACGGTGGGTATAGCAGGAAGAGTACCATTGGAACCTTCATCTGCTTTATTAGAGATGTTTGATGTGCTGCTACCTATTAGTCACGAAGCCATGCCGCTGGAAGAGGCACTTGCAAATACCGAACAGAATCTTCGTCGTACCGCTGAAGCTCTAGGAAATATACTGGCCTGTAACAATAAAAATAACTAGGCTACATATTCGGACTCGTAACAAAGTTCTTCTTTTTTTCCGATTGAAAAATTATTGAATCCTAGCCCTATTTCTATTTCTAATAAACGTTGTTGAAGCATCTCCAGGATCGCTAAGAAATTGAATACAAGTTGTACTTTGTTCTCGGAACTTTTGATAATTTGTTGGAAATCCAGCTTTTTATTCATTTCTATCAATTGTGCAATTGCCTTTTTCTGCTGTTCGATAGTATATGGAAATTTTACAACCGTATGGGTAACGTCTTGGGCACGATGGGTAAAGTTAAACATTAATTTTTCGTATACCATCAAGAGTTTATATAGGTTGAACGAAGATAACTCTTCCTCCGTTGTATCGGTATATCTCGCGATCTTATTGTCCTTGACTATATTCCCGCGAGTGTGTAATCTTGTTCGATTTTCTTCCAATACACGTAACTCTTCGCACACCTCCCTGAATTGCTTGTAAAGAATAAGCTTTTGGGTTAGTTCTTTCTTCAGGTCAATTTCATTTTCCGCGTCATCCAGCTCTGGCCGAGGCAAAAGCATTTTTGCCTTGATACGCATCAATGTAGAGGCTACAAATATAAATTCACTAGCAAGCTCTATATTCAAGGACTGCATTTTCTGAATATAGTCTAAAAAATCATCTGTTATTTTAGAGATAGGAATGTCATGGATGTTCAATTCATCCCTTTCTATAAAGAAAAGTAACAGGTCGAAAGGACCTTCAAATTGCTCTAGTTTGATTTCGTAACCTGCTGTTTGCATAGCTTGTTCAAAAATAAAGAATTGTATGCTAAAGCTACTTTATATTTTATCCACAATTGAGATTCTATTAACAATACATCGCTATTGTTTATATCCCTGCATTATTTCATTTTTAACAGGAATAAACTTTTATTTGCTTTTATTGTTCTGTAGTTTAGGGAATAAGTTATTAAGTTTGTAACTTATTTTATATAATTGAAAACATGCAAGTAGAGGCAGGTCCACTATTACAACAAATAAATTATCCTTCAGACCTCAGGAAGCTGAAACCAAGTGAGTTGGAAGAGGTCTGCCGTGAATTGAGACAATTCATTATCGATATTGTTTCCGTGAACGGGGGGCATTTTGCAGCTAGCTTGGGCGTGGTGGAATTAACCGTCGCGCTACACTACGTATTGAATACACCTTACGATCAAATTATTTTCGATGTAGGGCATCAAGCATATGGGCATAAGATATTAACCGGGAGAAAAGAGACCTTTCATACTAATCGGATTCTGGGTGGAATATCAGGTTTTCCAAAAAGAAGCGAAAGCGAATACGACGCTTTTGGCGTAGGACATTCTTCTACATCTATTTCGGCTGCATTGGGGATGGCCGTTGCTTCGGAATATAAAGGAGAGAAAGATAGACAACATGTTGCCGTAATCGGAGACGGAGCGTTAACTGGTGGGATGGCCTTTGAGGCTTTAAATCATGCGGGGATTGAGAAATCGAACTTGCTGGTTATACTCAATGATAACTGTATGTCTATTGATCCCAATGTGGGGGCGATGAAAGAATATTTGACTAGTATTACAACATCTAGAAGCTATAATAAATTTCGAGATGACCTGATTGCTGTATTAGCTAAAATTTCGAAGAATGGCCCCGACGCCTATGGATGGGCAAAGAAATTGGAGCAAAGCATTAAAGGGACATTACTGAAGAATGCCAATCTATTCGAGTCACTGAATTTCCGTTATTTTGGACCTGTAGATGGACATGATGTAACGAAATTGGCGAAAACCATAGAAGATCTTAAACATATCCCCGGGCCAAAATTATTGCATGCCGTGACCGTGAAAGGCAAAGGGTATGCATTAGCCGAGAAGGATCAAACGAAATGGCACGCCCCAGGTTTATTTGATAAAATCACGGGAGAGATTAAGAAATCGGTTTTAGATAAACCGCAACCACCGAAATATCAAGACGTTTTTGGCTATACGTTAGTAGAGTTAGCGGAAGCCAATGATAAAATTATGGGGATTACGCCAGCAATGCCTTCCGGGTCATCGTTAAACATTATGATGAAAGCTATGCCGAATCGCGCTTTTGATGTAGGTATAGCTGAGCAACATGCAGTAACGTTTAGCGCGGGTTTGGCTACACAGGGATTAATACCTTTTTGTAATATTTATTCTTCGTTCATGCAGCGCGCTTATGATCAAGTCATCCATGATGTGGCATTGCAAAATTTGAATGTTGTCTTTTGTCTGGATCGTGCCGGAATTGTTGGAGCCGATGGTCCAACACATCATGGAGCATACGATATTGTGTATATGCGCTGTATCCCCAATTTGATTGTTTCTGCCCCGATGAACGAGGAAGAACTTCGAAATCTGATGTATACGGCACAATTACCGGATATGGGTCCATTTGTTATTCGCTATCCACGTGGTAATGGAGTAACGGTGGATTGGAAACGTCCGTTCGTCAAACTCGAAATAGGCAAAGGCCGTAAATTGCATGACGGAGAAGAGGTAGCTATTTTAAGTTTCGGTGCTATTGGAAATGAAGCAGCGAAAGCCGTCCAAGCGTTAAATGAGGAAGGTATTTACCCTGCACATTATGATTTACGGTTTGTTAAACCGTTGGACAAAGAATTGTTGCATGAGGTATTTAAAAAATTTAACAAGATTATCACGGTGGAGGATGGCAGTATTATGGGAGGAGTTGGTTCTGCCGTATTGGAATTTATGGCAGAACACGGCTATGAAGCGAAATTGGTTCGTTTAGGAATTCCCGATGATATCATCGAACACGGCGAACAGGCAGAGCTTTGGAAAATTTGTGGATATGATGCAACATCTATCGCAAAGCAAGTTAAAAAATTGACCACAGGAATAAAAACAGATACAATGGTATCTTAGTGGAATGGTATATACCTAAATATTCCCTATATTTATAAACGAAAAAAGCCTAATAGTTTTCCACATTAAAGGAGGTTTTGCGTTTTTCAGATACAGAAGCAGCGTTTTTTAAAAGTCAAAAATCTGGATGTTGAAAAAATATTTTTAATGATTGTTTTGTCGATAAAAAACCTCATTTTTTTATTTAAAGAATTAATAGTTAGGAGTTTGCGTTTTTTTTGATTTTTTAGTTTTTTTGGTCGTTTTTTTTTGTCATCTTCGTCTTAAGAGAAAGTTTTAAACAATTTTTTTGTCAAATATTGGTTTTCAAGTTATTAACAATTTAAGAATGGAAAAAACGTGTACAAGTGTTTGGAATAGCTGTCTTCAGATCATCAAAGACAATATACCTG
>PJTZ01000104.1_pt1 | contig 83637 bp, 52 predicted proteins | sample 1512131 | NCBI WGS metagenome assembly PJTZ01 (sample SAMN08177679, study PRJNA422409) | Soil metagenome, whole genome shotgun sequencing project. | reverse complement strand
GTTTGGTGTGAAATATTCATACTCTCGTTTCGCTTTTACGCATTTTACAAAAAAAATCCTCCCGAGTTTATTAAGTTCGGGAGGACATCAAGTGCGGAAGAAGGGACTCGAACCCCCACGCCTCTCGGCGCCAGATCCTAAGTCTGGTGCGGCTACCAATTACGCCACTTCCGCAGTTATTAGGACTTTTATTGTGGCACAAAGATAGTAAGCCTCCTGTTATCTTGCAAGATTTTTTTTGATTATTTTATAAAAAGTAAAAAAACATATTTTACGCTTGCATAAATGCTTTGTATTCATTTACTTTGTTTTTCAAAGTACTTTATGCTGATTGCATAAATGGAAAAACGACATCACAATAGAAAGGCGGTAGATTAAAAAAACGACTGAATTGATATGAATCAACAAGATTTAATAAAAGAAATAGGGCATATCCGCTCCATGATGGAAAAATCGTCCAAAGTGTTGTCTATTTCGGGGCTTTCTGGAGTGCTGATCGGTATTTACGCATTGCTCGGAGCTGCTGCTGGGTACGTCGTGGTATATGGTTTTGACAGTCGTTTTGATTATCGGGATCATTATGTTACCGAACCATCTGTTATCAACAGCTTAATCGGTATCGCATTAGTCGTGTTGATCGCTTCGCTAGCAACAGGCCTATGGATGGCTCGAAGGAAGGCGAAGAAGGCTCGCCAGCACATTTGGAATCCATCTAGTAAAGCGATGTTGTTGGCTATGGCTATTCCATTGATGACAGGAGGGTTGTTCTCCTTAGTACTGCTGTCGAAAGGTTATTTCAGTTTAATAGGTGCAACACTCCTTATTTTTTATGGTCTGTCTTTAACATCTGGAGGTATTTACACGTTTAAAGAGGTACGTTGGCTAGGTGTATTGGAGATTTTGTTAGGGTTATTGGCATTACTGTTTCCAGGATATGGATTATGGTTTTGGGCATTTGGATTTGGTGTATTGCACATCATTTATGGTTTTATTGTACATAAAAGATACGAATAATAGTGGGGTTGGATTTTTCTCTATATGATAAGGTATTCGAGAATCGTATACGCCTGCAAATCATGAGCGTGCTGATGGCAAACGATTCGTATGATTTCACCTCGCTCAAGGAAATGCTGGATGTGACCGATGGTAACCTGGCGTCCAATTTAAAAACGCTAGAGAAAGAGGGATACATAAGTGTGGAGAAAAGTTTTGTTGATAGAAAACCCAACACCCAGTATAAGCGAACTGAAAAGGGAGCAAAAGCTTTTGAGAATCATTTAACAGCGTTAGAAAATTTAATAAAACAGCAATATAAATAATTTTTTTATTCATTCACTTTGAAAAACAAAGTACTTTTGACTTTAACAACATGGAAAATCAAAACACTCCTCCGGTACTACCACCGTCTCAACCTACTTTTTTTGAACGGTTGGCTAATTCTGTCATCTTGAAATTAGGAATTATTCTCTTTTTAGTCCTCCTATTGCTTATTCCTATGGAGAGCGTGAAGGATTTAATACGGGAACGTAAAAATAGGGATCAAGCTGTCAGCAATGAAATAGCGAGCAAATGGGGTAATAAACAAGTTGTTTCCGGACCTATTATCGGAATACCCTATACCTATTCGTATAACGTGAATACAACCGATGAAAAAGGTGAGATTAAGGTAGAAAAACATGTCGAAAAAGATTATGTCTTTCTCGTTTCCAAAAAGCTCGATGTGAAATCTACAGTGGAACCTACCTATTTGAAACGCGGAATCTATCAAACGGTAGTTTATAATGCAACGGTTGCGCTACGTGGTGAATTCGATGAAATAGACTTGGCAAAATTGGATTTAAATCCCGAAGATCTAGCTTGGGAAAAAGCAAAGGTATTTATTGGACTAAGTGATCTGAAAGGAGTAAAAGCCGTCCCAAAATTAAACATGGGACAGGGTGAGGTGGAATTTGAAGTCGGCAACACCGATGTTTCGCTCTTTGAACAGACCATGGTTGCCAACGTAGATTTATCGGATAGATCAACCAAAAGCCAATTTGAGATAAATTTAGATATCCGGGGTTCGCGCAGTCTGACTGTTTTTCCCACAAGCAACGAGACGAGTATAATCGTCTCCGGCACCTGGGACAACCCCAGCTTTAACGGAGGATTTTTGCCGGAAGATAGAACAATTTCACAACAGGATTTTATCGCCAAATGGCGTATCCCAAGTTTCAGCCGAAAATTTCCACAGCAGTGGAAAGGGGCGCGAGGTAGTATGTACCAAGTAACAAACTATGAAGTTGCAGATGTAGATTATCCTGTGGCTGTTATACCGGAACCTAGAGTTTCTTCTACAGGAGCAAATGTGCAGATGTCTACAGAGCAGGATATGGTACAAGTCAATTTTCTGGAATCTGTAAATAATTATCAGAAGACAACGCGTGTTGCCAAATATGGTATTTTGGTGGTACTCTTGACGTTTACTTCATTGTTCTTTACCGAAGTCATTAAAAAGCAACGGGTTCATATTATTCAATATGTATTGATTGGTTGTGCTATGGTGTTGTTTTATTCACTGCTGTTGGCATTAAGTGAGCACATTGGGTTTAATTGGGGGTATTTAATTGCTGCGATAGCGACGATTATACTCATTTCCTCATTTATCTTTGGTATCACGAAAGACAAAAAGATTGCACTTGTTTTCAGCGGTATTCTTTCCGCTTTCTACATCTTTATTTTCTCACTGATGCAGTTGCAGGATTATTCTTTGATTGTAGGTACAATAGGTGTGTTTGTCATTTTGGCTCTACTGATGAGACTGTCCATTCGGGTGAATTGGTATCAGTTTGAAAAGAAATAACTTTTTTTAGTGTTCTTTTTTCCGTAAAAAGAACCAAAACCTCGCCGCTTCGAATGTTTTACATTTGGGATAGTACTAAGAATGAGTTTGTACAGTTGTAAAACATTCGGATGCGGCATTTTAATGTTAAGGAGGGATCATGCATTTGTATCGTCCCTTATTTAACCGCTAAATGCCACATATAAAATTTTGAAATATGTAGGACTATCATAGATGCACTATCCATCCCATCAAAACTATTCTCGATGCGGGATAAGTGCGGGGTAGAGGGACGCATCAAATTTTAAAGTGGTGAGTTTATGAATTTGTGTTTATTTTGGCATTCATGAGCTACCTGCGGTCGGTTTTTTGCTTCCTTTTTTTGAGGGAAAAAAGTAAAAGCCAGTCGCGGCTTGAGCGACACGAAAAAAGTAAAAAAACCTTCGATTTTTAAATCGAAGTTACATTTCCTATCTTGCGATGAAAAAAAGAGCAGACCTTATGGATAAAATTTCAATTTTAGCCTGTGCTATGGTGGCGAGTACCTTGTCTTTTGCACAAGAGAATCCGAATATGAGAGTAAAGAGGCCGGTAACAACAAACAAAGTATATCAATTGAAGAAAGAAGTGTTGACCCCAGAAAAACTGTGGGAACTGGGACGTGTATCAGCAGAAGGACTATCGGCAGATGGCAAATGGTTGGTGTACGGCGCATCCAAATATACGTTCGGCGAGAATAAATCAGAAAAAAATCTCTATGTCATTCCAGTGAAGGGCGGAGAACCAGTTCAATTTACACAGGAAGAAGGTGGTGAATCTGTTGTCCAGATAAATAAAGATGGCGAAATCATTTATCTGTTCAAAGGGCAGCTATGGTCAAAACCGTTGGGCGGAGGTGAAGCGAAACAGCTAACAGATATAGAAGGAGGTTTGGCAAATGTGAAGCTATCCCCAGATGGGAAACAGATCCTCTTTAGCCGAGCGGTGCTTATTCATCCTTACCACAGTAAAGATAAATACAGTGATTTGACTAAATCAGATGTCTATATTTATGATGATTTAGATTATAGACATTGGGATACTTTTAATGATGGTCGTTTTAATCATCCGTTTATAGCCACTTATGATAACGGTAAGGTAGGAGAGCCGCTGGATATTTTGGAAGGCGAACCGTTTTATAGCCCACAAGCACCTTTTGGCGGAGCAGACGATTTTACCTGGACACCAGATGGCAAAGCCGTGCTCTATGTATGCAAGAAGAGATTCGGGAAAAAATATGCCTCCAGCACGAATACGGATATATACCGATATGATCTGGCGAGCAAAGTAACTACCAATATTACGGAGGGGATGAACGGTTATGATACGCATCCTGTATATAGTCCAAATGGACAGCAGTTGGCTTGGTTGAGTATGAAAACTGATGGTTACGAAGCGGATAAAAATGATATTATCATTTTTGATAAGGCAACAACACAACGCAAAAATTTGACAGCACATTGGGACGGAACGGTTAATTCCTATATATGGAGCAAAGATGGCAGGAAGATATATTTTACGGCTCCGGTTCGCGGAGCGGTACAGCTGTTTGAAGTAGAATTACCGAAAAATTCTGCTCGAAATACATTGTCCAAAATAACGCAGATCAGCGAGGGTGAATTTGATATCGCAGGTATTGTCGGAGAAGTTGATGGCGGTCTGATTGTAACTTCAACGACGATGACACGTGCGGCAGAGGTCTATAGGTATGACTTCAAAAAGAAAACACTGGTCGCTATTACCAAGGTGAATGATGATATCTTTAATCATCTGGCTGAAACGAAAGTGGAAGGACGTTTTACGAAAGCCTCCGATGGTGAAGAACTGTTCTCTTGGGTCATTTATCCACCTGATTTCGATCCTTCGAAGAAATATCCGACATTGCTCTATTGTCAAGGAGGGCCACAATCGGCTTTAACACAAACCTATTCCTATCGTTGGAATTTCCAACTGATGGCTTCGCAAGGTTATATTGTTATCATGCCTAATAGGAGAGGAATGCCGGGGTGGGGCGTAAAATGGAATGAAGATATATCGAAAGATTGGGGCGGTCAGCCGATACGCGATTATCTTTCGGCAATTGATGACTTAGCGAAAGAACCTTACGTAGATAACGAACGTATAGGTGTTGTGGGGGCGAGTTATGGTGGATATTCTGTTTTTATGTTGGCAGGCGTCCATGAAGGGCGATTTAAGTCTTTTATTTCACATTGCGGTTTGTTTGACATGACTTCTTGGTATGGCACAACAGAAGAGTTGTTTTTTGCTAACCACGATTTAGGTGGCCCATATTGGGATAAGAACAATACGAAGACATATACTGACTTTAATCCCATAACCTATATCGATAAATGGAACACGCCTATCTTAATTTTTCAGGGAGGGAGAGATTACCGCGTTCCGATAGGACAAGGCTTAGCGGCCTTCCAAGCCGCCCAACTGAAAAACATCAAAAGCCGTTTGGTTTACCTCCCGGAAGAAAACCATTGGGTGTTATCCGGACATAATGCGCTGGTATGGCAGCGGGAATTCTTCGGTTGGTTACAGGAGACATTATAACAGAAACGGTCCGAGTGTTAAACTCGGACCGTTTTCGTTATAATTATTTCGTATCTCTTTTTCCGAAAATACTTAGGCGGATATATTTACCTGGTCTTTCCTCTACATCTTTAATTAGATTGTCAAGGCTTTCGGAAGCACTGTTAAGATTGTTGTAAAGGTTATCATCGTTCAGTAATAAGCCGATAGAACCTTCACCATTGTTGATTTTAGTAGTAATAACTTCAACATTTTTCATCACTTGGGTAGCATTGTCAATAGTTGCTTTAATTTCCGTTTTGGAAAGGTCATTAGACAAGCTATCCAAATTTGTAAGGATATTGTTGATTTTTGCGTTGTTCCTTTGAAAGTTATTGGTGATAGACTCGAGGTTTTGCATAATTTTGGCAAATCGAACCTTTTCTGATCCCATTAGCCCTTCTACATCACTGGTGATAGTCTCCATATTTCGTAAAGAAACGGAAATACTATGCAAGCTACCTTTAAAATCACGTTGAAACTCCTCGTCTAATGCCGTATTGACAGCAGAAAGTACAGAGTCTAATTTGACGACAAGATTCTCTACTTTTAGCTGCAGGGGTTCCACTTTCTCCAATAAATTCGCCTGTACGTCTGATAGGAGTGGATCACCACTTTTGGCCATGGTTTTACTGTTTCCCAATTCAAAAACGATAGCCTTACTACCTAATAGATCGGCACTGACGATACGAGCAACGGTATTTGAAGGGATATCATATTCATTTTTTATTTTGAAATGCGTACGTATCTTGCCATTTTTTAAAAGAGTCATTTCCGATACGCGCCCAATTTGGTAGCCGCTGACTACAACGGGCTTTGATACGGTTAAGCCATCCACATTATCATAATCCGTGTAAAACTCATTTTCTCTAGAGAAAACATCATTTCCCTTTAAGAAGTTATAACCTATGAACAATAGGGCAAGTGCAATCACGGTAATGATACCGACTTTTGTTTCGTTTGATATCTTCAAAATATGTTTAGCTTGGGTAAATTAAATCCATTATATGTTAACAACAAACTAATGTAACAAATGTTTATCGTTCTACAGACGTTTTGTACGTTTTTATTGCGTCAAATAAATTCTGAACCATCTCTTTTTGACCTGCAGTTGACAACATATAGTCTTCTTCAATGGAACTACTCATAAAACCGAGTTCGGTTAATACGGCTGGCATACCTGCTGTAGCAAGTACCGCTAAGGATTGTTCTTTTACTCCTCGGTCGGGTCTGCCGGATGTTGTAAATTTATCCTGCATAAGCGAAGCTAACTTAATACTCTCTCTACGATGTTGGTTTTTCATCAACTGAAAGACAATCATACTGGAGGGGTCTTTAGGATCAAAACCACCGTAGTTTTCCTCATAATTGTCTTCTAATAAGATAGATGCGTTCTCTCGGATAGCCGCATCTTGCTGGCCGAGCCTATTATATCCACAAACCAATGTTTCCGTTCCACGTGCCGGCGATCGGCGAGTTGCAGCAGCGTTGCAATGTATGGATATAAAAAGGTCAGCGTTATGTTTGTTCGCTAGTGCAGGTCGTTCATACAGCGGTATAAAGACATCTGTCTTTCGCGTGTATATTACTTTTACGCCTGGCATTTCGTCTTCAATTTTTTTACCTAGTTTTAGCGCAACCGCCAGTGCGATATCCTTTTCATTAGCTTTTCTCCCCACAGCACCCGCGTCTCTTCCGCCGTGACCGGGGTCAAGTACAACGAGTTTGAATGGCTGGCGTGGGGGAGCACTACGGTCGTCTTGTGGCAGGATAAAAGAACTAAATAGGCAAAGACCGACCAATACAAGAAAGGTAGGGAGTAGTTTAATGCTTTGTAACACAGGATGGCTTCTCAAAATATTCAAATTATAAGATCTTTTCAACTATAATAATTTTACATAGATATATGCTGCACTCCAAGCATCAGTGCCTCATATAGGCTTTATACGCTTTGATAGCATTCGTAAGATTTTGTGCTATTTCTATTTGTCCTTGCTGTGAAATCATATAATCTTCTTCTTCTGGACTACTGATAAAGCCAATTTCGGTTAAGACAGCCGGCATAGCGGCCTTAGCAAGTACAGCAAGTCCTAGTTCTTTAACGCCACGATCTATCAGGGCACTTTTTGTATACTCTCCCTGTATAAGGGAAGCCAGTTTGATGCTTTCTTTACGGTATTGGTTTCGCATCAATTGAAAGATGATGTAGGTTGAAGGATCCTTCGGATCGAAACCGTACTCTTCCTCGTAGTTGTCTTCTAGTAGCAGATCGGCATTTTCTCGAATGGCGACGTCCTGTTCGCTGCTGCGGTGAAAACCTAAAACAAATGTTTCTGTCCCTCGAACATGTGGAGCTCTTTTTACCGTCGTAACATACCGCCCTCGTTTGTTCCTAACACGTACATCACGATCAGCTGAATTTGCATGGATAGAGATAAAAAGATTAGCCTTATTCCTATTGGCAATATCCGATCGCGTTTTGAAAGGAACATCGATATCTGTATCTCGGGTCAAAATAACTTTGACATTGGACACCTGTTCCTCCAGAAGTTCTTTTAACTTCTTGGATACATCAAGCACAATATCTTTTTCGGCAATTCTTCTTCCTCTCGCTCCAGGAATCTTCCCACCATGCCCTGGATCTATGACAACTACAAATGTTTCTTTTCCTGGCTCGTCATTACTTATAGCGTAAGTTGGAAATGTGAAAAAGGCATACATTACAAATGCCATTACCGCAGCGAAAACTGGTTTAGTAGGCTTTACATTTAAAATTCTAATCATCTGTACAATATCCTATTCTATCTCCGTTTAAGTAAGTGCAAAAATAGTTGAAAATTTATGTTTCATTAACATGTTTACTCCATGTGATGTGAATGTTTTTGACTATTTTTGTCGAAACAATTTTAAAAGATTCATACAAAAATAACATTCATAATCCATTTTGAAGGCGTTTACACGAGTTTTATGTCAAATTTTATTTCTTTTGTTGAGTTGCTCACTGGCTGTATCTCAAGTGGTAGACCCTTCGTATCCCATCTCTTCTAACGTTCAAGACACTACATTAATTGTTACCGACACTATAAAAAATATAACAGACACGACCGTTGTGGCAGATTCAACAGTGTTGGCGGATACTACAAGGAACCACCTAAAGGAAACTCAAGGACAAGATACCGTGATGATGGAAGACGATAGTGGCTTGGAAACGATGGTTACTATTGTTGCTAACGATTCGTCTTGGAATGAAGTCAGTAAAAATATTCTCCATCTATATAATGGCGCTAAAGTTAAATATCAAGATTTTGAGTTGGCTGCCGATTATATCCGGTTGGATAGAAATACCAATCAACTGTTTGCCAGCGGGATTACAGATCATAACGGCAAATACGTCGGTCGGCCAGTGGTTATATTTCCGGGCGAAAGCCCCAAATCGGTCGACTCTTTAGTGTACGATTACAAAAGCCGGGAAGGAAATACGTATGGTATCATGACAGAGGAAGACGGGGCTTACATCCAGGCAAGAGTCGTCAGAAAGAACCTATATGACGAGCTTTCTCTACAAACGGGGATGTACAGTACCTGTAACTTACCCTATCCGCACACTCACTTTGGTATCCAGTTTACAAAGGGGCTACTGGCAAAAAACCATATTGTAGTGGGACCTGCATTTCTCGTGGTGGAAAATATTCCCCTGAAATTTATAGCGATCCCTTTTGGTTTTTTCCCCAAGAACAACAAAAGATCTTCCGGCCTTTTATTTCCGTCTTTTGGAGAGGATGCCGCACGTGGTTTTTCTATGCGCGACATGGGATGGTATCTGGCATTTAGTGAGTATTGGGATTCCGAAATTAGAGGCAGTCTATATTCGAAAGGCGCGTGGGAAGCTAGTGTGCGTACAAATTATCTGGTTAATTATAAATATAGTGGTGGGTTTAACGTTCGGTATAGTTCTACGCCAACGGGGGTTGAAGGGACAGAAAGCTACGGACGTAGTAAGGATTTCAATGTTACTTGGAATCATACCCAGCGTCAAGAAGCTAATCCGGGGACCTCGTTCTCTGCTTCGGTCAATTTTGCTACGCGTTCTTATTTCCAAAATACAGGCTTCAACATGCAGAACACCATGGAAGACCTGACACGAAATAATATGTCTTCTTCGATAGCGTACGGTAAAGTGTTTGCAGATGGGAAAGTGAACTTCACGGCTAATATGAGCCATCGGCAGGATATGACATCCGGACAGGTCGATTTAGAGTTGCCATCTTTCAGTTTGAACGTGTCTACGTTTAACCCGTTTGATTCTAAAGATCGCGTTGGGGATCAAAAATGGTACCAGCGGATTACGGTCGGATATAGTTTGCAAGGAAGAAACTCTATCTCTACGCACGATTCGCTGCTTTTTAAGAAAGAAGCACTAAATAATTTCACGAATGGTTTCCAGCATAATATCCCAATTAGCTTAAGTTTAAATGCTTTCAAATATTTTCAGTTCAATACATCCGTAAACTATACGGAACGTTGGTATCTACAGAGCGTCCGTAAAAGATTGGCCAACGAAATCAATGGTTACACGCCTACACGTGATACGGTGAGTGGCTTTGAGCGTGCCTACGACTATTCGATGTCGGCAGGTCTTTCCACGAAGATTTACGGTATGTATCCTAAAATGGGGAAAGTAGAAGCCATTCGACACGTCATTACACCATCGGTTAATCTCAACTATCGTCCCGATTTCTCGGATCCTCGCTATGGTTTCTATCGGGATTTTATAAACGATAACGGGGTGCTCGAACGCTATTCTATCTTCGAAAATGGTATATTTGGTGGGCCTGGTGCTGGTAAATCTATGGGGATTGGTTTCTCGGTAGATAACAATATCGAAGCTAAAGTCCGGAACAATAATGATACCGCAGGTAATGAAGCGTTTCGGAAAGTGAAAATCATACAAGGTCTGACCTTTAGCGGAAACTATAATTTCATGGCCGATTCACTGAAGCTTTCTAACATTAGTTTCTCAGGTCGTACTTCCCTGTTCAAGGAAAAGATTAATATAAACTTTAACGGTACTTTTGATCCCTATACCTACAACAAAGAGACGGGACAAAAGATTGATAGATTTGCTATTCAAGATGGAAGTTTAGCACGGCTAACCAGTTTCGGTTTGTCGTTCGATTATAGCCTTAATCCCAATGCAAACAAAAGCCGGAATGACAATCTGGATTCCCTCCGTAACCAGATGCCCAACATGACAGCGGAGCAGGCCGATGCGCTCGCACGTATCAGTACCGATCCGAATGCGTTTGTCGACTTCAATATTCCATGGAACTTAAACGGTTCATTCAGCATGAACTATAATAATACAACCTGGGACCGCAGTGAAAGACGGATGAAAAGTAACGTTACCGCCACGGTCAACGTGAACGGTGATTTTAATGTTACACCGAAGTGGAAAGTACAGTTCAATACAGGTTATGATCTTCGGCAAAAAGCACTTTCACTGACGCGGTTTAGTATTTATCGTGATTTGCATTGTTGGGATCTGTCGGTTGGTTGGACACCTTTCGGACAATATAAGAGTTACAATATAACGATTCGTGCTAAAGCGTCGATATTGCAAGATTTGAAATTGACGAAGCGGGAGAGTCATTATACTTATCGATAGTGGTCAATGAAAGCAGAAATCATTACGATAGGCGACGAGCTATTAAACGGGCAGGTAATAGACACCAATTCCGCTTGGATTGCCCGACATCTTGGTGCATTGCATATCCCCGTTGTACATATCACTTCTATATCTGATAAAGGGTATGCTATAAAAAATGCCTTGCAGCAGGCTGAAGAACGTGCGGATGTAATTATTATGACAGGTGGATTAGGACCTACCCGAGACGATGTTACGAAAGCTGCAGTAGCAGATTATTTTGGTACAACGCTGGTACGTAATGAGACTGTATCGGCACATGTACAAGAAATTTTTCATCGTACGGGTAGAAAGCATATGCCCGCTATGAATATCGGACAAGCTGATGTATTGGCAAATGCAGCTGTCTTATTTAACGATGTCGGGACAGCCCCGGGGATGGCAGTCGAACGTAGCGGTAAATATTTCGCTTTTTTGCCGGGCGTGCCGTTTGAGATGAAATTTCTTATGGAAAACCGTGTATTGCCTATGTTGCGCAATGCCTACAAAAGCGATGTATTTGTTTATAACAGCTACTTATTAACTGTCGGTATTGGGGAATCCCACTTGGCCGAACAGATTGCCGACATAGAAGACACATTGCCTCCGTTTATTACCTTGGCGTACCTTCCGAGAATTGGGATGGTACGTTTGCGTTTTACAGGTGAGGGAACGGATATGGAAGCTTTAACAAGTATAACCAATAGCTTTAAGGAACAGGTGGTGGAACGCATAAAAGATCACGTCGTTTCGATAGACAATCGTTCGTTTGAAGAAGTATTGGTACAAATATTTACGGATACAGGTATTACACTTTCTACTGCTGAAAGCTGTACAGGAGGTTCCATTTCGGCACAGATTACAGCAGTCCCCGGCGCTAGCCGGATGTTTCAAGGTGCTGCGGTTGTTTATTCCAATCAAGCCAAGATGGATGTTTTAGGTGTTCTATCCGAGACATTAACGCAATATGGTGCTGTCAGCGAGCCAACGGTTAAAGAAATGGCGGAAGGGGCAAGGCGTGTATTCCGTACGGATTATGCTATTGCTACAAGTGGTATTGCCGGTCCGGGTGGGGGAACGGAAACAAAACCGGTTGGTACTGTATGTATAGCTGTTGCCGGACCGTCAGAAACCCGGATGCAAACCTTCCATTTTAAAAATGACAGAGCCATTAATATCGAGCGTACGGTCGTGGCAGGATTAACGATGCTTTGGGATATATTGAAATAATATTTTATTTTTGCCCCATTATAAAATATTATGTTTTGTTTAATTGAATTTGTTAGATTAAATGTTAATTTAGTAAATCATTCAATGAACTTAGGTCAATATGGGTATATATAAAGTGGTGCTTCCAAGAATGGGAGAAAGTGTTTCCGAGGCGACCATTACGAAATGGGTGAAAGCAATCGGAGATTTGGTTGAGGAAGATGATCCAATTGTGGAGATAGCGACAGATAAGGTGGATTCTGATGTTCCCGCTCCAGTTACAGGAAAGTTATCCAAGATTTTCTTTGAAGAAAACCAAGTAGCACAAGTGGGCGAGGTGATCGCGTGGATTGAAGTAGAAGGAAGATTAGACGAAGACACAAGTGTATCGGCGACAGACGAAGACGAGAATACCGTTCCCGAGCCTCAACCGGAAACACCTCAAGATATAACAGAGCAGCATACCAACACGGAAGAACCGCCGGAGGTTATTTCGGTTATAGAGGAAGAGGAAGCTCTGACATCGGATATTCCTGGTACCGAATTACTAACGCAAGAAACGCGTGAAAAGACCGTGTTACATTCCGGCTCTCGTTTCTACTCTCCTTTAGTCAAAAATATCGCACAGGAAGAAGGGCTTAGCCAAACAGAACTGGATAATATCCGAGGCACAGGTTCGGAAGGCAGGGTTACTAAACAGGATATTCTCGATTATATTGCAAAACGATCAACGAATTATCCGGCAACGGGATTTGGATCAGAAGAAGCATCCTCTAAAGCGACCTCATCCAATCAGCGCGTGATTACGCCTTCTTCGGAAGAAAAACCGATAAGTGGAAATGCTGCGAAAGCAACAACACCTGGTGATGAAATTGTGGAAATGGATCGTATGCGTAGGCTCATAGCCGATCATATGGTGCATAGTGTAAAAACGTCGCCACATGTGGCCTCCTTTGTAGAAGCAGACGTAACGAATCTGGTCAATTGGAGAAATAAGATCAAGGATAGCTACAAAAAGCGGGAAGGCGAAAATATTACCTTTACCCCCATTTTTATTGAAGCTATCAGTAAAGCGTTACGTGACTTTCCAATGGTTAATGTATCCGTTGAAGGACATCAGATCATCAAGCGGAAGAACATCAACATCGGTATGGCAGCAGCATTGCCTTCTGGCAATTTGATTGTTCCCGTTATCAAAAATGCCGATCAGCTGAGTTTAGTGGGATTGAGCAAATCTGTCAATGATTTGGCACATCGGAGTCGGCAGAATCAATTGAAACCAGATGATACACAAGGGGGAACTTTTACGTTTACCAATATCGGTGCTTTTGGGAATATTATGGGGGTACCTATTATCAATCAACCACAAGCAGCAATCTTGGCTGTAGGTACAATTAAGAAAAAACCTGCCGTTCTGGAGACGGAACACGGGGACGTAATTGCTATCCGCCATATGATGTATCTGTCTATGTCCTACGACCACCGGGTCATTGATGGCGCGTTAGGTGGCACTTTCTTAAAACGTGTTGCGGATTATTTAGAAAATTGGGATATAAATCGGGAGATTTAACCAAAAAACGGCGTGTAAAATACACGCCGTTTTTTATTATTTTGCATTGTTAATAGCCTCTTGCTCCCTCAATCTATCGATATTGTTCTTTTCGCTGTATTCTTCCGTTTTTTCTTGGAAAGACTCCAAGATTTCCCGAATAGAATCGGCATTGTCTGCAGTCCGCTGATAGATATCCGGCATTTTGGATTCTATTAGTTTATCTCCCAACTCGATGTTGTCTACTTCAATTTTGCCTACCTTTTCTAAAACAGCCTGCTGACTATTTCGTACGTCTTCCAGTTCTCTGACAATTTTTGCCATTAGGTCGAATTTTTTCAACTTATCCATATCACATTTTGTTTTAGTTTCTTATAATAAAACGTATTTGTCGACAATTTGTTTTTAACGTGGCTTACAAATAGGATACAAGACTTATCATCTAACGCTCGAGACAAATCAGAAAATTTATTTGTTCATTAAATATAAAATCTATTATTTTAGTAGGGTAGTTAAATCGCTAAAATGACAGAATCCCTTCAACGTGCAAAGTTTGTTTCCAAACTTCCAAAAACAGAGGTTAGTATATTCTCCCGCATGTCGGCTTTAGCCCAAGAGCACGGCGCTATTAATTTATCACAAGGATTTCCCAATTATCCGACATCCGAGAGGTTAGTTACTTTGGTTGACCATTACATGCGTAAAGGATGTAATCAATATGCACCCATGCCGGGTATATTGCCCCTTAGGGAAGTTTTGGCGGAAAAGATGCATATGCTTTATCAAGTAGATGTGGATGCGGAAAAAGAGATAACCATTACCTCAGGAGGCACCCAGGCACTCTTTACAGCAATCGCGACACTTATCCGTCCGGGTGATGAAGTCATTATCTTCGAACCGGCCTACGATTCCTATAGACCCAGCGTCGAGCTTTTTGGTGGGAAAATCGTTCCAGTAATACTAAAAGCACCTCATTTTGCTATTGATTGGCAGGAGGTAGCGACGTTGATTTCACCCCGTACAAAGCTTATCATCGTTAATAACCCCACCAATCCCTCAACTAAGATTTGGAAGAAAACAGATTTCGAAGCCTTGGAAAAATTGGTACAGGACACCTCGATTGAGATATTGAGCGATGAAGTATATGAGCATATTGTCTACGACGATAGACCACACTGGTCTTTATTGCAGTTCCCGGCACTATGGGCGCGTAGTTTTGTCGTGGCTTCGTTCGGGAAATTATTGCATACTACAGGTTGGAAATTGGGTTATGTGGCTGCACCAGCATATCTAACAGCCGAATTTCGAAAAATACATCAATTTAACGTATTTAGTGCCAATACCCCTATGCAGTTTGCGATAGCGGACTATCTCCAGGATAAGGATAGTTATCTGAGTTTACGTGCTTTTTTTCAAGAAAAGCGCGACCTATTTGTAGAGGGGTTGAAAGCAAGCCGATTTCGAAGTTTGCCCTGTGAAGGTACGTATTTTTTGTTGATGGATTATGCACCGATCAGCGACTTACCTGAATTGGCTTATGCCACCCAATTGACTACCCAATTTAAAGTGGCTACTGTTCCTGTTTCCGCATTTTACGCTTCGCCCTATGATCAACGCCTGCTTCGTATTTGTTTTGCTAAGGATAAGGACACGCTCAACAGGGCGTTGGATCTATTAATAAAAATATAATGTAGAAAAAGAGCTGCCTTGGATCAATATGTTGTCCAAACTACCCAAACCTATCCATCCGCTGCCGGATAATGCTCCGGTAGCGCATATATAACAATATAGAAGAAGTCAGTAACCCGAGTGAAAGCCCATACCATACACCTTGCACACCAATGTTGAAATAAACACCCAAAAGGTATGCAGCAGGGATTCCAACGATCCAGTAAGCAATGAAAGTAATCAGTGTAGGGACATTGACGTCACCCATTCCGCGGAGAACGCCCAGCCCGACAACTTGCGTGCCGTCAAACAGTTGGAACAGTCCTGCGATGATTAGAAGCTGAGCAGAGATGCTGATAACAGCCTGGTCGTCACTGATTATTCGGGGTAAATGTTGGTTGAAGACCGCAAAAATCACCGCACAGATCAACATAAAAACAATAACAAGGTGATAAGAGACGGTAGCGAACTTCTTTACCCGCGTCATGTTTCTTTTCCCATAACTATGACCGGTTTTGATAGTCGCAGCAGAGGCAATACCACTGGCCATCATATATGTCATGGAAGCCAAGGTAATCGCAACTTGATGACTGGCCTGTTCCAACGCCCCAATCTTTCCGGCGATAAGGGATGCCGCAGCAAACGAGCCCACTTCAAATACATATTGCAGAGCCATTGGAGCACCAATTTTAAAAATGCTCTTTATCCGGGAAAGTTCCGCACGAAAAAATGAAAATGTTTTTGTGTATAGACTGAACCGTTTGGAACGCAGGACATAAAAAGACATCGCCAGCATCATCAAAATGCGGTCAATTAAAGTAGCATATCCAACACCCACGATACCCATCGGCTTGATACCGAATATACCTTTCACAAATATAATGGCTAAAATCACGTTCAGTACATTGCCCCAGATGGTGATGTTCATCGCTTGTCGCGTAAAGCCAAGCCCCTCGGCAAACTGTTTGAACGTGTTAAATGCCATCAACGGGATAATGGAGAACATCAGTACCAATAGATAAGGTTTTGCTGTTTCTACCACCTCGGGATCCTGATCAAGGTGTTCCATGGCGTACATCGACCCAAAGTTAACGAGGCCAAATAGCAAAATAGCAGTGGCAACATTTAACCAGAGGCTACTGGAGAGCAATTTTCCGCAAGCGTCTTTGTCGCCTTTGCCATTGGCTTGGGCGATAAGAGGTGTCAGGCCATAAGAAACACCAAGTCCGATCACCATAACCACGATAAACACCGAGTGTACGAGGGAAACCGCTGCCAGAGGAATCGTTCCGGCAAATTTACCCACCACGACCGTGTCGGCCGTCTGCACCAAGGTATGTCCCAACTGGGAAATAATGACAGGTCCCGCAAGCGCAAAAGCGCTCCAATAGAAATGTTTGTTTTGTTTGTAGTAATGATGTAACATAGTGTTTCGCGGGTGCGCCAATATTCGAGTCTGCAAATATAATTGTTTTACGGTTTGCATTGCCCCTAATTAACACTTAATGTCGCATCCGGGATTTGAAGTATGTAGAGACTCATTTTTTGTACTACAAATTATTTCAAATACCCGCAGCGACGAAGTTTTTATCCTTTTTTACGGAAAAAAAGGATATAAATGTTACATCAAAATTTGGAGGAAACGTAAATTTACACTTACCTTAGTTGCTTGTTAAGAAAGATTAAAAGGAGAAGGATAAAATGACTTTAGGATTCTTGAATATCGGCACACAGGAGATGATACTTATTGTTATCGTCATTTTACTGTTGTTTGGAGGGAAGAAATTACCCGAATTAGCGAGAGGATTGGGACGCGGAATTCGCGAATTTAAAGATGCATCTGATGGTATAAAACGGGAAATTTCAGATCAGATAAATAATTTTGAAAAGGATTTGGACGTTACTGTAGAGGATACACCGGTTACCAAAACCAAATCTCAAACAATATCAGAAGAGATTAATCAGCAAGAGAGGGAAGGCGAAGAAGCCGTTGGGGTGGAACAGGAGACAAAAAGGGAGTTTCCGAAGTTTACAACGCCAGAGAATACAGTGCAACATCATCCTGGTGAGCAACCATCTTCAGGCGATGAACATTACACGTATGGGTATAATGATCATTTTGCAGATGAAGAGGGCAGCACGGACACACTTGAAGGTGAAGAAACACAAACCAATACATCGGCTTCTGATACGGAGCAATCTAAAAATGTTTAAATTTATTTATCGTATAATACTATTCTAAAAGCTGTTGGTAAATTCCTACAGCTTTCTTTTTTACTTACTTTTAAAATATGGCATACGAAATTATTATTTCGCAAGAACTGGGGATAAATAGTCGTCAGGTGTCCACGACTATCGATTTATTGGACGAAGGAGCAACTGTTCCATTCATCGCCCGTTACCGTAAGGAGATGACCGGCAGTTTGGACGAAGTGCAAATTACGACTATCCGTGACCGTGTGCAGCAATTACGCGATTTAGATAAACGCCGGGAAGCCGTACTGAAATCTATTACCGAGCAGGGAAAATTAACACCTGAGCTGGAACAACAGATCCAACAAGCGGAGACGATGGCTATTCTAGAAGATATTTACCTGCCATTCAAACCCAAACGCAAAACGCGTGCATCCGTAGCGAGAGAAAAAGGCCTACAACCGTTGGCTGATAGGTTGCTCCTACAGGAGAAAGACGATGTATCAGTATTAGCAGCTGGTTTTATCGATTCGGAGAAGGGGGTGGCATCCGAAGAAGAGGCCATAGCAGGTGCACGTGATATTATAGCAGAGCAGATTGCGGAAGATGCCGAAGTTCGCGCAAGATCCCGGAAAATATTTTTGGATAAAGGTCTGTTTATTTCGCGTGTTGTTCCCGGAAAAGAAGAAGATGCGTTGAAGTACAAAGACTACTTTGAGTGGTCGGAACCGCTTCAAGATGCGCCGTCTCACCGTGTGTTAGCAATGCGCCGTGGCGAGAAAGAGGAAATGCTCTATCTTGATATTGCTGTAGAAGAGGAAACGATACTTTCGGCTATAGAGAAAATCTATATAAAAGCCAATAATGATGCTGCCGCGCAAGTACGAATAGCCTTACAAGATAGCTATAAAAGACTGCTGAAGCCGTCCATGGAAACCGAGGTGAGGGTATTGACTCGGCAAAAAGCAGATGAAGAAGCCATCCGTGTGTTTGCGGACAATGTCCGCCAATTGCTGCTGGCAGCGCCTTTGGGACAAAAACGGTTATTGGCGATCGATCCGGGATTCCGTACAGGCTGTAAAACGGTCGTATTGGATGCCCAAGGTGCGCTATTGGAGAATACCACCATCTTTCCGCATAATGGTGCAGGAGGTTTAGCGGAAGCCGCAAAAACGGTAGAACTGTTGGTAAAACGCTACGATGTGGAAGCGATAGCTGTTGGTAATGGCACGGCTGGCCGCGAGACAGAAGAATTTGTCCGCAAGTTAGGATTAAAAGATGTTACGGTCGTGATGGTGAACGAATCGGGCGCATCGATTTATTCCGCTTCAGAAGTGGCTCGGGAAGAATTTCCGGACTACGATGTGACGGTTCGTGGAGCAGTGTCTATTGGTCGACGATTAATGGACCCGTTAGCGGAATTGGTGAAAATTGACCCTAAATCTATCGGGGTAGGCCAATACCAGCACGATGTTGATCAAAACAAATTGCAAAGCTCGTTGGATGATACGGTTATCTCCTGTGTGAACGCGGTCGGTGTGGAGTTGAATACAGCATCTAAACAGATTTTGGCGTATGTCTCCGGACTTGGACCCTCTCTTGCACAGCAGATCGTAAATTATCGGGTAGCGAATGGGCCATTCAAATCGCGTAAAGAACTGAAAAAGGTTCCCCGTTTGGGAGATAAGGCCTTTGAACAGGCGGCAGGTTTCCTTCGTATCCGCCACGGCGAACATCCGTTAGATGCTTCTGCTGTACACCCTGAGCGTTATGCACTTGTGGAGCAAATGGCAAAAGACCTGCAGGCCAATGTACAGGATTTACTAACTAATGAGGCGTTGCGCAAGCAGATTGACCTAAAGAAATATGTTTCGGATGAAGTCGGGCTTCCGACGCTAAACGATATTATAGCGGAGTTGTCCAAACCGGGGCGTGATCCGCGCGAGCAATTCGAAGAGTTTAAGTTTACAGACGGCGTGAACAGTATACGTGACCTACGCATCGGTATGAAATTACCGGGCATCGTTACGAATATCACCAATTTTGGGGCATTTGTGGATGTTGGTGTCCATCAAGATGGTTTAGTGCACCTAAGCCAACTTGCCAATCGTTTTGTTTCCGATCCGAATGAGGTGGTCAAGGTACAGCAGCGTGTTATCGTGACTGTAACCGAAATCGATGAAAGGCGAAATCGCATTGGCCTGTCGATGAAATCCGATGAAAAACCTGCGTCATCACGTAAGCACCATGATAATCAACGGAAAGCGAAGACACCCGAAACCGATATGGCGAGTAAATTAGCCGCCTTGGCAAGTAAGTTTAAATCATAATATACAGGGCAGACATGCCAGTCTGCCCTATTTTCTAATATCCTGGGTTTTGCACCAATTCCGGATTGAGCCGGATCTGTTGTGTTGGAAGTGGATAAACAAATCCATTTTCACTATCTAATGTCTCATATTTTTCTAACGCGAGTCCTGTGCGACAGAAATCGAACCACGTTTCACCCTCAAAAAGAAGTTCCCGCTCCTTTTCTTCCTGTACGAAAGTAACGAAGTTATCCACGGAAGTGAAATCTCCTTTTTCTTTCGGAACTCCTGCCCGTGTCAATACTTTTTGGAGTGAATTAAACGCCGCATCGCTTATACTATTGCTTGCCCTAGCTTCTGCTTCCGCATGAATGAGCAGGATTTCTGCCATGCGGATAATAGGCAGGTTCTGACTTGGTGGAGTTGCGTTAGGGAATTTTCCCATATAGTAACGGTCATTTGATCCCTGAAATATGGAGAAATCTTGTCTTTTATCCCCCTCCTCAAATAGCGCTTGGATAGAAGCATCTTTTACATAGAATAACATACTCGCATTATCATTACTTACCGATGCCAGGGTGTTGGTGGTTTGATCATCAAATTGCAACTCAAAAATAGATTCAGCCGTATTTTCGGTTGACCAGATACTGCCGAAATTGTCGACTAACTGAAACTCAGAATTGATGATTTCTGCGGCTGTACTTGCGGCCAAAGTATAATCGTTTGTAATCGATGCTTGATAAAGGTAAACCTTGGCTAATAGGGATTGTGCTGCGGCCTTTGTCGCTCTACCTTTAGTTGCTTCGGTAGTTTCGTGCGTCTCCGGAAGTTGTGTCACGCTTTCCGTAAGATCTTTTACAAGCTGTTCATAGATGGCGACAGGTTCAGACTGCGGAATAGCTACATCTTCATCCTCTGTAGTAGCAGTCAATTTTAATGGTACGCGACCAAAAGCACGTACCAGAAAGAAATAGTTTAAGGCACGTACAAATTTGGCTTCACCAATAAATTGTGCTCTCTTTTCTTCGGAAATGGTATTTTCGGGCATTTCAGCTACTTGCGCAATAATGTTATTAGCTGCGTTGATGGTTGCATAGATTCCCTGCCATGCGTTGGCAATCCATGGGTTGGTCGCGGTGACATCGTGTGTTTTGAAATTTTCATATTCTGGAAATATGGCGGCATGGGAAACATGGCCAGCTGAGAACTCGGGTACAATGACCATCGTCTGTCCATAAGTAAACGAGCTCGTCATGGTACGGTACATGCCAATTGCGGCGGAATTAGCATTGGTTTCCGAATTGAAATAGCTATCGTTGGTAACTTGCGCAAGTGGTTCGCGGTCGAGGAAACTCTCACAGGATGTAGAACTTGCAAGTAATATGGCGGCGAAAAAAAATTTATATAGCGTGTTCATAAGTGTATGCATTTAATAGATTAGAAAGATAAATTAACCCCTGCGGTAAATATGCGTGGCTGCGGATAACTTCCGTAGTCATATCCATAGATAAGCCCCGTATTGGCACCGCCATGACTGGAACTTACTTCGGGATCAAAACCACGGTATTTGGTGAATACATACGCATTTTGTACGGTAACATAAGCTCTGAGTTTGTTCACTTTCAATCTTTCTGTAACGGATTGTGGTAAGGAATAGCCTAATGTAATGTTACGCAAACGAAAGAAGGAACCGTCTTGGACAAACCTATCGGAAATGGCTCCGTTATCAAAACTTCCCGGACTAGGACGAGGAACATCAGTAACGTCACCCGGTTGACGCCAGCGATCCACCCAATCGATAAAGGCATTTGAACTGGCATTATATCCTTCTAAGCCTGAAGCTAACGTATAATTAAACATGTCGTTACCATAAGAAAATTGCCCCATCACACTAAAATCGAAATTCTTATATTGAAAAGTATTCGTGATACCACCGAAGAAATCAGGGTGTGGATTGCCGATGATCTGTCTATCTTGGTCATCAGTTGGTGTTGTTGGCTGACCGTCTTTGTCCTCATAATCGATCATACCTGTTTGCGGATTAACGCCAATCATTTTCCAACCGTAGAAGGAACCGAGGGGTAAACCTTCCTGCGCAATGTTTAAGTTGCCAACACCGCCTAAAATATTATCCACCCCGGCGGGTAAAGCTAAAACCTTATTTCGGTTGAAGGTCATGTTTAAAGAAGTGGACCACTTAAAATCACCGATCAAATTACGCGTGGTCAACTCGAATTCAAACCCCTTGTTTTCAATATCACCAGAGTTGGTAAACCGGTTGATATAACCCGAGTTGGTCAGAATAGGTACGCCGATAAGCAGGTCGGAAGTTTTCTTATGGTAATAATCTGCTAAAATCGAAATTCTATTATCGAATAATCCTACATCAACACCGATATCAGCTTGTCTCGTTGTCTCCCATTTGAGGTTTCGGTCACCTAAAACGGATGGAATAAAACCGGGCATGCCCAAATAGTTGTTCCCTCCTGCATAAAGGGAGTAGCTGGCGTAGTTTCCGATGTTCTGGTTACCGGTAATACCCCAACTGGCACGCAGTTTCAGGTCACTGATAATAGGAAGGTCTTGTATGAAATCTTCTTCCGAAACACGCCATGCCGCGGCAAAAGAAGGGAATGTCGCCCAACGGTTATCCCTGCCAAAGCGGGAAGATCCGTCCGTACGCAGATTGGCAGTTAAAATATATTTTCTTTTATAATTGTAATTTATTCGTGTGAAAGCGGAGGCGATAGCCCATTCTTCTGGATACGCATCAGCCCGCATGATAACCCCACCGGCATTGATATGTTCGATATCGTTGGAAGGGAAGTTGGAACGTTGTCCATGAACAAATTCCAGTCGGGATTCCTGTACTGAAAATCCACCTAAGGCATTGAATTCGTGATCGCCAAACTGCTTGTCAAATGTTAAGGTTGTCTCGTTGATCCAAAGCTGGTCGCGTGTGTTGCGGCGTGCGCCGATACCGCCTTGGCTTGCAAAGGAGCGAATTCCATTTGGTGGCATGAAAAATGTCTCATCGATAAAACTGATATCCGTTCCGAAACTTGTTTTCAATGTGAGTGACGGAATAAATTGATATTCGGCACTTACATTTCCCAATACGCGCCATGTTTGTGCGTTATTGACCGGTAAATTGAGCATAGCGACCGGATTTTCTCGTGATAAGCTGACTTCGTCATAAACGTAATTTCCGTTAGCGTCATATACCGGTAGGTTGGGAGGCGAAAAGATACCTGTTTTCGTAGGTCCTTCTTTTGAGTTTTCTTCCTGTATACGGTCATTTTCGGCACGTGTGATGTTGATTGCCGTGGCAAACCGTAGTTTATCATTGTGCTGGTGATTGAGGTTTATGCGGCCGCTGATTCTGTTGAAATCGGAGTTGAGCATAATCCCACCTTGTCGCATATAGCCCAATGAGGTGTAATATTGCGTTTTTTCACTTCCCCCACTAGCCGCTAGCTCGTAGCTTCGAGTGCCAGCTTTTCGGAACATGGCATCTTGCCAATCGGTATTGATGTTTGGATTAGATAATATTTGATCCGGTATAGTTGATTCGGGATCGTCTTGCTGCCTGAAGTAATAATAATCTCGCATGTAGTCTTGGTACTGTGCCGTATTCATCATCTCATACTTGCGTTCGGACGGCATTTCAGAAAATCCTTCGTACATGTTAAAATGGAATTGGCTTGTACCGGCGTCTCCTTTTTTGGTCGTGATGAGAACGACGCCATTAGCTGCTCTCGCACCGTAAATAGAAGAGGAGGCGGCATCTTTTAATATTTCGATAGATTGTACGTCGGAAGGATTTAATGAGGAAAGAACATTGATCCCCTGTGTACCGCCACCAAAATTGAAATCAGAACCACCGGTAAAGTTCGTCGTACTGTTTACGGGGATGCCGTCCACAACATATAGTGGATCGGAACTGGCGTTTATCGAAGTCGTCCCACGTACCCGGATGCTCAGCCCGCCGCCTGGTGAACCGGATTTTTGCGTCACCTGGACGCCGCCGGCTTTTCCTTGGATAGCTTGCGGAATACTGGGAAGGACTTCGTTTTCGATTTCATCGGCTCCTATACTGGATACCGAACTGGCCAACGTGGCCCGCTCCATAGTTCCATAACCTACGGCCACAACTTGTACGGATTCGATCGTTTTAGATTCTTCGCTTAGCAATACATCTATTTTTTCTCTATTGTTGAGTGGTTCCTCGTATTCTTTATAGCCAACAGCACTAAATACCAATATATCGCCTGCATTTGCTGGTATACTGAATTGGCCTTGTTCATCCGTAGCCGCCGAAGTTGGCTGTCCCTTTACGGACACCGTAACACCTGTTATAGGCCCATTTTTGTCGCTAACCGTACCTTGGACGGAGCTTTGTGAATTCGCTGTAGAATCAGTTGATGTCATGGGTGTTGTTGGCGAAACGGGGGACGTCTGCGATGCAGCAGTAGTATCCGTAACGGTAGTATCCGTAAGGGTGGTATCCACCGTGCCGGATACAGAATCCTTTGCCACCGCCGAGTCCGCTTCGGCTATTTTTAATACGACATGTATCTCGCTCCGGTTATTTACAGGCTCTTCGTGTCGTGCGAAATCTGTTTTATTAAAAATCAGTGAAGCATCTGGCTTCACCTCCAATGTAAATAAGCCTTGATCGTCGGTTACCGCGTTGACAGTTTCTCCTTTTACCGAGACTATGGTGCCTGCTATAGCATGGCTGCCCCCATCTTTGACGGAACCCTGTACAGTAATCAGGGAATCTTGTGCACCAGGAGATGTTATCCAAAATAAGTCGGAATTATCGAAAATTTTTTTGGAAGAAAGATGAGCGTTGTTTGAGGAGAAGGCCCAACAGGGGACAAACAATAACAAGGAAATAGCATAAAGGGTGTGTTTCATAGGGGGTATCGATTTACGTTCAGATCATTTGTTTTATTTCTGTTCACATAGTGTAACAAACAACTAGTTTTAATAGTTCTGTGTCTATAATAATTTTGTTACAAATACGTAACACTAACGTGTCTTTGGGGAGAAATAGTATTTATTTTAGGAAAAAGACGTAATTTGTTGGGAAAAAATGATTGTATATTTGTAAGTGAAGCAACTATGACCTACGACGAATTTATATTTTCGATTGAGCATGCTGACATTGTTCCTGATAAATTGAACGTCCATTTACAGGCACTTTGGTATGACGCAAAAGGAGATTGGCAAACAGCCCATGATTTAATTGATCATCTGGAGGATCGTACCTCAGCACATGTACATGCTTATTTGCATCGTGTAGAAGGCGATTTATGGAATGCGCGTTATTGGTATAACCGTGCGAAACAGCCGGAATATAAAGGCGATTTGAAAGACGAGTGGGAACGGTTAGTGCGAGCGCTCATTCCAAAGCCATAACTTTCGCCAAAATTCAGATAGAGAATTGAATTCCTGTCGATAAACGACACCCATGGCACTGATATAATCGCTATATGGAGTAAACAAGAAATTTCGCGTATTGAGTCTATTGTATGCTCTTAATACGAGGTTTCCATCTTGACGTAAACGGAATGTTACCTCTGCATCGGTAGCTATTTGGTCCGAGAAGAGCATGAGGTCGTTGAGCTGATTTTGGCTACGGTCTGTAACACCGCCCGTAAATACCAAGCGGTCGTCGAAAAACCGTAAGGAAGCGGAAGCATCGTTGAAGGAGCGGATATTGAGATCCAGAAAGTTCATGTTGAGGGACTGGGAGATGATGCTGTTCAGTTGATTGAACGCAATTTCAGTACCCGCCGATAGAAGTGTGTTGTTGACTTCCCTGCCGAATTCCTGCGTCGATGCCGGCGTGAAGCTACGCCGGACGATGAGGCTAATAGCTTGTTGATTGACGTTATTGATATCGCTCAAATAACCTTGAAGTTCATCTTTAATATAGGGTGTCTGTGGAAAATTAAGGTCAAAAGAAACATCCGGTTGTGATAACGTACCTTTTAATATCATGTCCGCCTGTGCCAGGATTCGATCATTGTTTTCCGCTCGACCAGCCGCATTGTATAGGGGAGCAATCGATGTCCGTTGCTGGTAGGTCGCGCTCAGATTAATGGTCGCTTCGGCGGGATTACCTGCCCATCGTATAGTTCCGCCCTCTTTCAGATCAAAGAACTTATTAAAGAAATCTTGTGCGGTAAAATGGAATTTTCCGGAGATAACATGATAGTCACCGAACATCTCAAAATCACCCAAACTCGATATACGCAATGAAATATCGCCCGTACCAACACCTGTTAAAGAGCCGATATTGTTTTCCAGATTAATTTCAGCATCCGGTGTCACCGTAATATCCATATTCATGGTCAAACCTTGGAAAAGCCGTTTAGAGACTGGTGTTTCCTGTTCAGCAGAATCTGGATTGACGAAATAGATAAAGTCGTTATCGTTTACTTTCAATGACGTATTAAAAGGGAGCGTGATAACGGTATTAGGATTCGGACGTACATCAATATCCATAACCATTGCACTCGTCGGGCCGTTAAAACGGAAAGCACCCGAAGCGTATGCCGTCCCAAAAAACAGCTCGTTATCTTTTCGAGCGGTGTTTAAGATCTGGAAGTTATCTGCCGTAACGTGGATAGCTAATGTCGGGTCACTGAGCGTATTAAGATTGATTTCTCCGTTTGCTCTCGCTGCGGCATTCCGAGCGTCGTTTAACAGCAAATCGTTTAAAAAGATTGTATTCTGTTGAATAAGTGAATGCTGATTAGAGATACTGTATTTCGTTTGCAGGTAGTTGACAAAAAAAGACGCTTCCTTGATATGAGCTGTTCCGTTGATTTTTGGTTGTCGAATAGTACCGTTTATTGTCACGTCACCGCTCATGGTGCCGTATAGATTGGAAACGAGTGTACGCAGGAACGGTTGTACTACGCCCAAATCTATATCTTTGACAGTTCCTTTTAGGTGTAGCGCTTCATCTTCGGAATTAACGTCATACGAGCCACTAAGCGTAATGCCATCACCATCTACATCCAATAATTGTGAACGGAGTTGTACGAGCCCGGTTTGCGGGTCAAAATCGGCATTCACCTGTAGGTTGCCAATAGGAAGATTGTTATAAATGATCGGTGTAGTGGAAATGTTTGCGGACAGTGTTGGCGAACCAAAGACGGAATAGACCTGTAACTCACCACTAAGATGTCCAATCAAATCGATACCTAGCGGCCGCGTGATTCCTGATAATGAAGCCAGACTAAAGTCTTTAAAAGCGATATCAAGCTTATCGTCTTCATTGGAAAGGATGCCGTTTAGACTGACTTCCTGGCGATCTCTGGAAACATGCAGGTTGTTTAGATAAAACTTGCCTTTAGAAACACGGAGATCTGCGTCTTGGTTTATCTCCCACGACTCATTGTTCAAAACAATCTCCGATTGGTCAAATCGGATATTGGCAGGCTGATTATGGGCAAAATGTATGTTTCCGTTTAATTTAAGATAATTCGGGCGATTCGTTTCAGAGAGCGAGATATGAAAGGTCAGACTGTCGTTTGCCAGTACGTTGTTGATGGCAATATGATCGACATAGGCAGAGTCCGAAAAGCTAAAACGATCGGCTGTTACATCCAAAGAAAAAGCCTGGTTGTCCGCATTTTCCGTAAGGGCAAGGTTGGTGATTTTCATGCCCTTGTAGGTCACCACGGGGCTAAAAGCCTCAAAATTTGCTGTATAATGATTAGACGAAAATTTCGCCGTCAGATGTGCACCGTCTTCCAGTTCTAAGTTGGGATCGAACAGTGCAGATATAGGTGCAAAGGATTTGACATCGACATGCAAATCAAAGTTCTGTGGGTTATAGGGTTGTATTTCAAGATTGATTGCCGGGGCATAACGCATAGCGAGTGACCGAAAATAAGCGCCTATAGTGGATAAATCAATTTGCCCCGACATCACGCCATCAACGACGTCAGACTTCAGGGTTAGCTTTTTGGATTGCTCGTCACCTTCCGATTCAAAATCTAAATAGTTCATAACAAAATTGCCTCTTGTCGTGCTGAACTGTATATGATCGGAGGCAATATGTCCGTTTAAGGAATTCAATGAGTTTCCGTGCAGTTTTGCCTGAATATTGGATTGGCTCACGACAATACTGTCTTGGAGATAAAGGTGCAGTCTTTTTAGGTCCAGGTGTGCTATTGTAGAATTAAATTCGTACATCGGAATGGAATCTTGCCAATCGACCTCGCCACTAAAGTCCAAAACAGCATTTCGGTCATCAATTTCGCCGCTAGCATATAAAATCTCGTCCAGCATCTCTCCTTCAAATTCGATGTGTCGATAGGGATAGTTTTTGAAGAGAAGATTCGATAAATGACCGTGTGTCGTTAATTGTAATGTTTTTGCATCTGTTCCTTTACCATCAAATTGAAGGTCAAATCCCGTTGTTCCGATTTCTTTGGAGCGTATGAATTTTCCCAAATCAAAGGACGTGGCTGTCGCTTTGCCGGTATATTGCAGCGTTGGTTTTATAGTAACGGTGCTTTCTGTGGAAAGCGCACCTAATGCCGTTGTAGCAGTTCCATCCACATCAAAAAGATAATAGTATCCGTTAAGTGTGCCTTGGTACCCTACTGTTTCCAAAAGATGCAATTGATCCGGAAGGGAAAATGAAGATTGATTGGACAGTGCCGGTACAAGTTCTTCGACATCTTTTGCCGAGGTCTGTAAATTCGCCAGTGCAAAATGGAACCTCGTTTGTTCAATATCCGGCAGACCGTCGATCGTAAAATCGCCTTGCAGGCTGGTTTGTGTTCCAGTCTTTAGATGCACATCACGTGCCTTCAGATGTTCGACCGTCCCGGATACGGAAGCTTGGACGATATCTGTCGTAAACCGGACGTTTACCATATCGGGGGCAAAAAACTCTATATCGCGTGAATCTACAAAAGCATTGTTAAGTGTGCCTTCGATTCCTACTTTTTTGATGAAATCCGAGAAGTCAGCGAAACGATCGTAATAGAAAGCAAGGTGGTTGCCTACTTTGGAGCGATTGGTATGAAGCACAAGATCCGTAAATTCCATCTTCGTATTGGATACATAAGACTTTGCACTAAATTCTTGAAGGTATAGTCCGCTTTTTTCTTTGAAGGTGAGGTCTTGTACATCCGCGTGCATGGTTGTATCGTTATAGCGGATGGCTTTAAAATCCCCCGAAATATCGGTTAAATCTAAATCACTAAAATCTACACCTCGATTATGGTGGTTGAAACGATGGTCGGTCAGCTTGAAACGATTGTTGTGCAAGGTGAGGCGCTGCAAATCCAACCGCATTTTAGTCGTTTTCGGTGTTTGCTCTTGCTTCTTGGGTGAAAAGTAATCAATCAGGAAACTAACATTGGTGCTATCCTCATATACTTCGTAATTAATAAAAGCACTGTCTAACGTAACATGCTGGATACCGATTTGCCTGTTCCATATTTTTATCAAAGAAATGCGGGCGGTTGCACTTTTAGCCGATAGCAACGTATTCCCGTTTCGGTCGTTGATGAAAAAATTATGTAATTCCAATGCGCTAAAAGGTTTGAAATAAACCTTCTCCAGCGATATATCTGTTTGTAGCTCTTCACTTAGATAGTTGGCGACCTTTTTCGTCACGTAAGTTTGTATTGCAGGATAGCGTAACAGGAAAACAGCCAATACCGTTAGCAAGACGATGCTAAGCAGGGTAATCAGCGTTATTTTAAGTATTTTTTTGATATTTTTGTATTCTATTTAAACATTTGTGCAATGGCTGTTATCCTCGGTATCGAGTCTTCCTGTGATGAAACTTCTGCCTCTATATGTATAGACGGTGAAATTAAATCAAATATTATTGCTGGTCAAGCAATTCATGCAAAATATGGAGGTGTGGTACCCGAATTAGCATCGCGTGCACATCAACTACATATCATCCCGACTGTGGATGAAGCCATTCAACAGGCAAAAATACATAAAAATGATATTGATGCAGTGGCTTTTACACGAGGACCTGGACTTTTAGGGTCGCTTTTGGTCGGTACGTCTTTCGCTAAATCGTTTGCACTGGCGCGTCAGATTCCACTGATTGAAGTTAATCACATGCAAGCGCATATCCTTGCTCATTTTATAGAAGAACCGAAACCCAGCTTTCCTTTTCTTTGCCTTACGGTATCAGGTGGGCATACGCAGATCGTACTGGTGAAAGACTATTTTGATATGGAATTGCTCGGACAGACGCTCGATGATGCTGCTGGAGAAGCTTTCGACAAAACAGCCAAAATACTGAACTTGCCCTATCCAGGAGGGCCATTAATCGATAAATATGCACAGGAAGGAAATCCGGACGCCTATAAATTGCCCGAACCGCAGATTCCCGAATTGAATTTTAGTTTTTCTGGCCTCAAAACCGCTATTTTATATATGGTGCAGGCAGAAGAGAAAAAGAATCCCGATTTTTTAGCGGAAAATATGGCTGACGTCTGTGCTTCGGTGCAACAGCGTATCGTTTCTATTTTATTGAATAAACTAAAGAAAGCGGCGAAACAAACGGGTGTACTGGATATCGCGATCGCAGGGGGGGTATCTGCCAACTCCGGGCTTCGTCAAGGCTTGCTAGAGATGGGGAAACAATACGGTTGGAACGTATTTATACCTAAATTTGAATATTGTACCGACAACGCTGCTATGATTGCCATTGCAGGGTACCATAAATATCTGCGCAAAGAATTTGTCGGTCAAGATATCGCGCCGTTGGCCAGGATGCACGTGTGAGATAAACATTACTAGCCGAATTTTTTATGGAATTTTTACGTTGTTGTCATCAAGAAAGAAAAGATGTAAACCTTAACACTTTTCGTTATGTGGAACAACAAATTAGATATTTATGAGAAAGAATGGCTGGATGTTGTTTTTTCTTCCCGCAACCAAACCTATGGTGCGTATGATTTAAGACGTCAATCTGCCGCGGCCACGAATAAAGCCCTCCTTACGGTCGTTTTCGCTGTTGCCTTGCTAGTAGGCGGAAAATATGCGTACGACCGCATGCCGGGTACGACCTCGGTGCCAATGATTGAAAACCATACGCCCGTCACAATTGAACAATTGGCAATTCCCGAACCTCCGAAAGAAGAGGAAGTAATCCTTCCTGCGGAACAACCTGTCCAAAAGGTTGCACAAGATCCACCTGCACAGGATCTGATCCGTTTCGTGGAACCGGTGGTAACCGATCGCAATAGGGTGGTAGAAGACGTTGCTTCGCAAGATGATTTGAAAGACAAGATGACTGCTCGACTTACGCTTAAAAAAGTGGACGGCGGTTCTTTTGTTGCAAAGGGTGAATTTGGACCTACGAAAGAACTGGGAAATATCACCGGAAAAGCCTCAGGTGATCCCGATGGGGGCGTATTAAATAACGGGGAGCCGTTCGTGTCGGTAGAGGTTATGCCGGAGCCAGTCGGCGGTATGTCTGCGTTTGTGAATTGGGTAGGGAAGAACTACACGTATCCAGATAGAGCGTTGGAACAAGGAATTAAAGGAAGCGTAATCGCTACGTTTGTCGTGGAAACAGATGGCTCTCTAACGGATATTACGATCTTGAGGGATATTGGATTCGGTACAGGCGACGAGGCTATCCGTGTGCTAAAGAAAGCATCAAAATGGAAACCCGGCGTCCAGAACGGGCTCCCCGTTCGGGTAAAATATACGTTGCCAATTAAATTGAGCACGTTTTAAACACCAAAAATCGTTTTTAGTTATCATTCTGAACGCAATGAAGAATCTTATCCCGCCGATCGTAATTTGTGGTATTTTTATTGCTAGTACTTTGGGATCGTTTCAATATACGAGTTATGAAAAGTAATATTTATGAATCAAATCGCGTTTTAATTCATAAATCGTTATCGACGTATCATCGTGCTACTAAAAATTGATAAAAATATGAGCGTAAAGAAAAAAGACAATTCAAGATGGTTACACGTTGCTATCTCTTGGGGAGCTAGTATCGTTATTGTTGGTGTTCTGTTTAAAATACTTTATATAGGGGGCTCGTTCGCCAACTATATGATCGGTATTGGTTTAGCAGTGGAAGCCTTTCTGTTTTTCTTAATGGGATTCAATCCACCCCCAAAAGAGCCCGCATGGGAGAGAGTATATCCTGAATTGGATGAGAATTACGCCGGAGAGCTGCCGCAACGTTCTGTTGCACTTAGTCATCAACCGGCAGGACCATCAGCGACAGAGGCATTAGATAAAATGTTTGCGGATGCAAAGATAGAACCTGCAATGATTGAAAATCTGGGGAGGGGCTTGCGTGATTTTGGTGATAAAGTTTCTGCTATTAACCAAATATCAGATGTATCGTTTGCGGCAAATGAATTTACGGAGAAATTGAAATATGCGAGTTCGAAATTTGATAATCTCAGTATGGCTTTTGAAAAAGCTTCTGCCAATCTCGTAGCCATGTCCAATACGAATATGGATACCGAAGGTTATCATAAACAAGTACAGAGTCTCACAAACAACCTGAAATCGTTGAACGAGATGTACGAACGGGAATTACGTGATTCTGCATCCCATCTGCAATCCATGAATCAATTCTATGAAAGCTTAAGTTATACAATGAAAAACTTCAATGAATCCTTAGATGACTCGAAGGTATTTAAGGAAGAAGTAAACAAGTTGGCTAAGAACCTAGCTGCTTTGAATACCGTATATGGCGGTATGTTGACGGCGATGAATCAGCCACGTGTGTAGGAAAATCATTTTATAACAAAAAAGGAAAAGAATGGCTTACGGAAGAGAGACTCCAAGGCAGCGCATGATCAATATTTTATATTTGGTATTGCTCGCCTTACTCGCATTGAATGTACCAAACTCCATACTAGACGCTTTTAAGAATATCAATGACAGTCTTGAAGCATCTAAGACCAATGTCGACAACTCTGTCGAACAGTTGTTTGCTGCATTTGAGAGTACAAAACTAAAAGAAGAACCGGAACGGGCGAAGCCTATCTATGAACAGGCTAAACAGGCTCGCTCAGTTGTCGATGAACTAGATCAATACATTAACGAATTGAAACAGGAATTTGAGAAACAAGGTGGTGGATATGATGAAGATACAGGCGATTTGGTTCGACGTGAGAACGCAGATATTGCGCCTCACCTTATGATTAACGGAAAAAGAGGGGCGGAATTAAAGGAGAAAATAAATAGTACGCGTGAAAAATTATTGTCATTATTAAATGAAGATGACCGACAGTCTGTTTCATTTTCATTGGAGGCGCAAGATCCCGAGAAGGGCGTCAATGGGAAAAGGAGATGGGAAGAGATTAATTTCGGGAGTGGAACGCCCTTAACGGCTGCCATGACCACGCTGACTAAAATCCAGGTCGATGCACAGAATGCAGAATCTGATGTTGTGAAACTTATTTTGGGCAAAATGGACCAAGCTGTGGTAAATTTGGATAAGTTTGCGGCAGTTGCGGTTGCACCGACATCCTATTTGATTCAAGGGCAGCCTTACACTGCTGAAGTTTTCCTAACGGCGTCCGATTCAAAATCACAACCAACCATTACGGTCAACGGAACACCGTTGAATGTCGTGGACGGAAAGGGAGTGTATACAGTTCCGACCAATCAAGAAGGTGTTTTTAAATGGTCTGGGGTGATTAATGTTAAACAGACGGACGGTACTGTTAAGGAATATCGTACACCGGAACAAATCTATCAGGTTGCAAGACCATCGGCGGTTGTTTCACCGGATAAAATGAACGTGCTTTATATCGGTGTCAACAATCCACTGTCCGTTTCTGCTCCGGGTACACCGACGGATAAGATCCGGGTCAGCCTAAATGGTGGCGGTGGCAAGCTTTCCGGTTCAGGTGGTAAATATAACGCTACGGTTAGCTCGCCAGGCACGGCAACAGTTTCTGTTTCGGCGGAAGTAGCGCCAGGCAGAGTACAAACGTTGAGCACAACAGAGTTTAGGGTGAAAAGAATACCGGATCCGATTGCCAAATTTGGAGGAAAGACAGGAGGCAATATGGCGACCGTGGCACTTAAGGCTCAAAACGCTGTTTTTGCAACGTTGGATAACTTTGATTTTGACGCTAAATTTAAGGTCACTAAATTCAGTATGATTATTGCCAAACCAAGGGCAGATGCCATCGTACTTTCTACTAATGGAGGAACGTTAAGTTCCAGTATGAAAACAGCCTTAAACGGAATCGTTCCGGGTACCAGAGTAATATTTGATAATATTATCGCAGTTGGGCCTGACGGATCTCCGAGACAATTGAATGCCGTCGCGTTAACGGCTAACTAACATTCAAAGGCAATAATAAAAAAATGCCACTCATTTTTTGAGCGGCATTTTTTCGTTTATTATATTTACTCTTTATCTTATTCCAACCCTTCTGTTTCTTCTATAGGCTGCTGTTGCTGTTCCGGAGTTTGTTGGCTTTCTGTCTCCAACCCTGTTTCTTCTTCAGCAGTTGTTGTTGGCGTTGTACTTGATGGATTGCTGGTCGATGGCGTATTGTTTTGTCGTCGCACCGGTGGTTGGTAATTTTCAAGCTCTTCTTGATTTATACCTTTTGGGGCAGACCAAAGCCTCTCCTTATAAGTTTCCAATTTATCTTCGATTTGTTGAGCCTCCTGCAGTTGTTGTAAAGCGTTTTCTGCATATTGTGCTTCTTGACGCATCGCGCTAGGAGAGGATTCGCGGATAATGGTACTTGCAAACTTCCGTTGAACAAAAAGGTCATCCATACTCATGTCATAAAGACCTCTGTCGGGATCAGAAACATCAACCTTTACCAGCGTATAGCGCAATTGAGGGAAATACAACCAGAATGCCGGTGTTGAGCCTACGGATTCTGCAAGCTCTGCGGAAGAAGAAATATCCATTAATGGTGCTACACCGATAATGCGTGTCTCTAGACGGCCGCGCTGTTTGTCGAAGAAAATATCTTCTTTAATTCTGAATTTGGTGACACGTTCGGGGTTAAATTCATTCAATGCCATTTGTGCATCGATCTGATTCCCTTCCTCGTCAAAAATTGGAACTAATACGCTATCTGCAAAACGCGCGACACCTTCGCTCGCGGTCATTTTTGTTTTGAAAGAATCATCTTCCGGACTGTAAGGCGTTAATTTTCCTTCGTTTATTCCTTTCATGACGGCCTCAATTAAGGATGCGCCCGGAATGGCATAGATATAATTTTCTTCATTGGACAGGTCGATGTCCCTCCAAACCCGTTTGTAAAAGCGGATATTTTTCATATTCACTTTAGGATAAGCAAATGGAACGGCATCTTCTAGGTTGTTTGCCTGATAGAAACCATCCGTGACGGGGATCGTATCCATTAATACCTCCTGATTGGCTGTATCATAAGAAAGTGCATTTTGTTCGTTCCCTAAAAATACGTCCTGTTTGAGCGTATCCATCCTAGTGGTATTCTGTTGAGGTGGAATATCGACTTCCTGTTGTGCCATGAGGTGATTAACCCCAAGTAGTAAAGCCGCTGCTATTAAAATTTTCATCTCTGCTAATTTTATGTTTAATATACCTTCTTAACCTTCTAATTAATATCTCCTGGTTTTAACTTGTTGCGTCGGCATTTCTACTGCAGACATCACACAGCGGAAACCGATGTAGGAATGTGGTTCATAGTCTACCACATAGTTACGGGTTTCGCTGTTTAGCTGTTCGCCGTTATCTTTCCATGAACCTCCTCTTACTACTTTTCTTTTCAAGGCGTCGCTATCACTTTCGTTTGCATCGTATAATAGAACCGGATTCAAATCGTTGACGAAAGCAATAGCAGAGGGGCTATAGGCATCCAATGTCCACTCTGCTACATTTCCTGCCATATTGTAAATACCAAAAGCATTTGGAGTATACGATTTTGCTGGAACGGTAAAGGTTGCCCCATCTTGTGAGTAGGTACCTTCTCCTTGCTTGTAATTAACGGCCAATTTCTTTTTACCTTCTTTACCATCAATTGTTAGGCGAGTTCCCGATATCGTGTCCCGTGGATCGAGCTTTCCTTCGGCAGCATATTGCCACTGTGCTTCTGTTGGTAAGCTAAAGGTGAGATGATAACCACTCAAATAAGAATTGTTCATGATATTAGCCATTAACTCTTTTCCGCGCCAGTCCGTATAAGCACGTGCCTGTTTCCAAGTAACGCCGACTACCGGATAATAATCAAACGATTCATGTGTAAAGTAATTGGCATCCATGGAAGCTAACTGTGCATTGGGGAAATCCTCAGACCAAATGTCTTCTGTGGGCATCACCGCAACGGTATCGGTTACGTATTCGGTTTCTGTACGTCCGTTTGACCTCAAATAGGAAAACCGATATTTAACAACTTCGGGGTTTAGTGTTCTGCGCGAACCTTTCATAGCAAGCATAGGTGCAAGTTGTTCCTGAATAGCAGGGTCATTACTGCGCCATATTGGCGACACGCGCTTTACCCGTTTCCAGTTGATGCGGCGTTGCCCATCTTCACCGGCAATGTCCAAGAAATACTGGTCATCGTTTAAATAATCTGTTATCGCGACAGAATCCGCCACCCAGTTGACGAATTGGCGGTATTGCTTGTTGGTGACCTCTGTTTCGTCAATAAAGAATGCACTAAGACTGACGTTCTTACCCACATCTCCACTATCTAGGGAGCCTTTGTATAAAATTGTTCCCGATGGAACGTATACCATACCCGGAGGAGCAGGGAGTTTACCGCCTCTAAAAGCGGATACTTTTGGAGCATTATAGAAATTGTTTGATTTACAAGCCGCGGCGACTATCAATGATGTTAACAGAGCGATAACAACAGTCCGAGGCTGGGATAATCTATGTCTCAAATTCTTCTTATTCATTATACTAAATTTATAAGCTATGGGTTGATACTAATTACGATTAAACAAGGCTAATTTTACACCTAAAGAAAGATAGGAATACTGGTCCATCTCACTATTAATAACACCGTCAACATTATCTTTGGGAAGCAAGGATTGCTGATAATTGATGTTGATCGCCCAACGCGGCCCATAAAGTGTCCGCCCGATAGGTATATCCAACCCGATGTTGAAAGGGATTGCCAATTGATGGGAATTTAAATCTTCCGAAATTTCCCCACCTATATTTTCAATAGATGCCCTATAGCTACCATCTATACGATGATTGATGTTGTTTTTCATCACTCCCACACCGGCTCCTACATAGATATTGGCGAGTATCTTGCTGAATGTACTGGCACCTAGTGTATAATAACTATAGTTAGGTGGGAGGGATAAAAACTGGCCGAGTCGGACTTTAGCATTAGCGTTAATAGCGTGATAACGGTTCTCAAAATCACTGTTCCATCCATAAGCACTCAACATTCCTTTTTCTCCCTTAACCCCAACAGAGATAAAAGGGGTTACTAATCCTTCTGCTTCTATGTAACCCGCAAATCGCGTGTCGGTATTTCCTAGATCGGCCCATACCATCGTACCGCCTGCACCGGCACCCACGCTTATAGGGCGGGAAAACTGAGCAAAAACAGATTGTGTTGAGAAAAAAACAAATAAAACAAAAGCGGAAAATATACCTTTTTTCATGTTTGTGTATTGAATTATTAAATGTCTCGTAGTTTATCCACTACATAAAAATCGATACAATGAAAGCAATTATCCTGCCTTAATTGTAATATTGCATTTTTTTTGTTCTTTTTTCTATATTTAGCACTATGAAGATAGCTTTCTTTTCAACCCAACCTTATGACCGTGTGTTTTTCAACCGTGAAAACCCAGATGGACGTTTCGAATATCAGTTTTATGAAACACATTTGGGTCCCCACATCGTGCAGGCCGTAACTGATGTAGATGCAGTATGCGTTTTCGTCAACGATCGTGTGAATCGGGAAGTGATCGAAGTGCTGGCTTCGCGTGGCATGAAGATAGTGGCTTTGCGTTGTGCTGGTTTTAATAATGTAGATTTAGATGCAGCACGTGAATTTGGTATATCTGTATGCCGTGTACCAGCCTATTCTCCGGAAGCAGTGGCAGAACATGCTATGGCGATGCTGCTCACGTTGAATCGTAAAACGCATAAAGCCTACAACCGGGTGCGAGAACAAAATTTTTCGTTAAACGGTTTGTTGGGATTTAATCTTCACGGAAAGACAATCGGCGTTGTTGGAACCGGGAAGATCGGCAAGGCCTTTTGTCGGGTAGCAAAAGGGTTTGGCTGTAAATTACTCGCTTTTGATATCTATGAAGATGAACAACTAAAGGAAATGGGCGTGTCGTATGTTGATATGGATACATTATATAAATCTTCCGATATCATTTCGCTCCACTGTCCACTAGTGCCCGCGAATAAACACATGATTAACGGATCGTCCATTCAACAAATGAAAGATGGGGTTGTGTTGTTGAACACCAGCCGAGGTGCATTAATTGATACACCAGCCGTAATAGAAGCATTAAAAATACGCAAAATTGGGGGGCTTGCTATCGATGTCTATGAACAGGAAGAAAAATTGTTTTTTAAGGATTTAAGTGGTACCATCATCGAAGATGATACGATTCAACGACTGATGAGCTTTCCAAATGTATTGGTCACTGCCCATCAGGCATTCTTTACGGAAGAGGCTTTGACACAGATAGCTGGAACAACACTTAGAAATATCGAAGGATTGCTATTAGGACGTACACCGTCTAATGAACAAGCTATAGTCGTGTAGACTCTTTTTTACAATTTTACCTAAATATATACTGTCGGTACTGATGTTACTGCCATTGGACGCAAGAAATGCTAGGTAAGCGTGATAGGCTGTTGATATGGTTTTATTAAAAAACTAAATCGTTTCATTTTTATTTATAGCTTTGCCGAAGCAGAAATCCAACAGATTATAGACCAACTGCGCAAAGCAAAGACCATTTAAAAGATGGATAATTATATAGAGAAAAATATAGCATTGTGGGATTCCTTTTTGAAGGGGGATCAGCAAGCGTTTTCTATATTCTATAAAAATAATTATACGATGTTGTATTCATATGGTCGAAGACTGCAGATGGACGACGATCAAATACGAGATATTATTCATGATATCTTTTTAAAACTTTATTCCAATCCTGCTATTATTAAAGCGACAAATACCATTAGACCGTTTTTATTAGTATCCATGCGTAACGCATTTATCAATTTGCAAAAAAAAACACAGAAACAAGTGCATACGGAAGTGCTCGATTTTGATTTTAAGTATACGGTAGAAAACGATTTTTGGGATAAAGAAAAACAAGTGGATGTTAAAAGAGAAGTAGATAATATCATTCGACAGCTCACACCACGTCAAAAAGAAATTATCTATTTGCGTTTTTTGTACGAAATGAGTTATGAAGAAATCGCACAAATAATGAATATGTCTGAACAGGCCGCTCGAAACTTGGTATACCGTACAATAGACCGAATTAGAAAAGATAACTTGCAGGCTGCGTTTGTCTTTTTTTTATTCTTAGCCCGCTAAATAAATTTTCATAAAAAAAGCAAAAAGACTGATTACATAATCGGTCTTTTTTTGTACTACCTATGATAACCACCGAATAAACACATGGGGAAGACAGAAGAAAATATCTTTGAGGAGTTTCTGTTTCATGCAGAACTGAACGCTATCGCAGAGGAAAATGACTTGGAAAAACTCACGGTATTTTTAAGTCAACATCCCGGCAAAGAGAATATCATCCGGCAAGCTTTTTTATTGCTTCAAAACCTAAACCTTAAGGAAGAAGTGGTTTCGGAACAAAAGATAGAGGCCGATTATGTACGATTGATGAAGCAGATAAATCGGCCTAAGGTACGGAAACTGTATGTATGGGTAGCGGCATCTGTCGCTTGCGCTTTATTGGCCATATTTTCGCTATGGCTAAAGAAAACAAATTCAGATTCTTTTACATTGCAGGATAATACGCTCGCTCTATTGGATTCTATAACAATAGATACAGGATCGGTCTACCTCGCAAACGGGCAGTCACAAATATATATATCTGATGAAAGAGCTATCCGGCAGACAGCTGAAGGAGGCTTTGCAGTTCATAACAAGGATATACTGCATGCTGCTGACATTGAGGCCGATTTCCTCCAATTGGTAGTGCCTAAGGGAAAAAGGACGACGATTAATTTTAATGATGGCACACGCGTTTGGGTCAACTCTGGAACCAAACTGATTTATCCAAAGAATTTTGCAGCTGATAAACGGGAGATTTTTGTCGATGGAGAAGTTTACCTTGAAGTAGCCAAAGATACAAAAAGACCCTTTTTTGTGCATACAAAACGTATAAATGTGCATGTTTTGGGTACAAAATTTAATGTGAACGCATATTCGGGTGAGGAAGAGTTATCCATTGTTCTGGCGGAAGGTAGTGTAGACGTATTAGCAAAAGACATGCAGAAATCTGGTGTTTTACAACCGAACCAAGGTTTCTTTGTGAAACAAGAGCAGGTAAAAATAAAATCCGTAGATGTGTATACCTATATTTCCTGGAAAGATAATGTGATGAAGGTTAATCAACAGCCGCTGAATGTTATATTTAACAGACTGTCAAGACATTATGCGGTTAAATTTCATGTAGATAAAGATTTGTCAAATGAACGGTATACCGGTACTTTAAAATTGAACGATTCTCTGGATAAGGTGCTGCAAAGTCTGTCGTTCAGTACGACGTTCTCTTATGCTCGTGAGGGAGATGATATTTATTTAAAATTTTAGAACAATAATAAAACCCTGATTATGATGAAAGGAGGGATAACAACGTAGAGAAAATAAAGATGCCGCATAATACTTCGACCTATTATGCGGCGGGAAATTCAATTAAACATAAGCAGTTAATCAAATCATTTCAAATTTATGAAAAAAACCAAGAAAAAAAGGGAGACCCATTGGGGCTTTCTATGTAAAGTTATGAGGGTAAAAGTCATACTATTTTTAATCGGATTATTGAATAGTGGTCTATTTGCTAATCCCGCCCTGTCTCAGACGACGGTTTCGTTAGATTTAAAGAAAGCAAGTCTGAAAACATTGTTTACGATCATCGAGGGTAACACGGAGTATGTTATCTTATATAAAGATAATATTCCCGTTCATAAAACAATTTCTATACAGGCTAAAAATCAGGCTGTCAGTAAAGTACTGGAAGAAACATTAAAACCGTTGGGACTAAAATATAAAGTTGTCGACAAGCAGATTATCGTCACAACGGATGTCCAACCAGTAAACGCCGTTCCGGCGACGGATCGTGTTGCAGATCAGTCCAATATAACGGGAACCGTCGTGAACGACAAGGGAGAGCTACTGCAAGGTGTTTCTATCGTTGTTAAGGGCACGTCAAAAGGTACGACAACGGACGCTGATGGAAAATTTTCATTGACCGAAATAAATGAAACTGATATATTGGTTTTTTCGTACCAGGGGTATGCACGACAAGAGATTGCTGTAAAGGGAAGAAGCATGTTAAATGTACGTCTGCAGGAACAGTTGGAAGAAATCGAGGATATCGTGATTGTTGGCTACGGTACGCAGCGTAAATCGGATTTAACCGGTGCTATTACCAGTGTAAAGTCAGAGGAAGTGGCTCGTACATCGGGCGGGAACGCGACAGAAGCATTGCAGGGCAAAAGTGGTATCCATATCTTGAATACCGGTAGTCCCGGGGATGCTCCCGTAGTGAGGATTCGTGGCGTAGGTACCAACGGCGATCCGAATCCCCTCTACGTCGTGGACGGGATGTTTGTAGATGATATCCAATACCTGAATCAACATGATATTGAATCGATGGAAGTGCTAAAGGATGCATCGGCTACTGCGATTTATGGTTCGAGGGGTGCAAACGGTGTTATCTTAGTGACCACTAAGAAGGGGCGTTCTGGTCGTGCAGTTATTAATTTTGTAGGCGGAGAAGGTTTTCAGTTTCTCGCCAGAAAATACCAAATGGCGGATGCGACCGAGTATGCTACACTCCAGAATATAATAGCCGATGGACGTGGCGTAGATCGGAATCCGATCTACTCAAATCCATCTTCATTTGGAAAAGGAACGAACTGGATCGACGCGACAACGCAAAATGCAGCTATGCGGGACTATCAGCTTTCAGCAAGCGGAGGGAATGAAAATGTTACCTACAACGCAAGTGTGGGTTGGTTCGATCAAGATGGCGTATTGCGTCATACGGACTATGATCGTTTGACGGCACGGCTCAATAATACCTATAAAGTACATGATAAGATCCGTTTGGGACATAATCTGGCGTTCAGCAATTCAAGAAATACACCCTATGGTAGTATGGCGGCTATGCGGATTATGAATTCAATCTATACGATCTCACCGCTTATTTCTCCCAGAAATGATGCTGGCGATTTCAATGTCGCACAACATACCGAAATTATCAACCCGTATGCCGCACTATATTATAGCCAAGATGCTTCGTATAACACGAAACGCTTTATGGGGAACGCCTACGCTGATGTAGATCTTCTGCCTGGACTGATGTTCAGAAGTAGCTTTGGCTTTGATTATTCCAATATCAAAAATAAGATATTTGAAGATGCCTATGACTTAGGGACAACCCACCAGCAGCACTTGGTGAACAGTTTGCAATATGATTTTAATTCGCTATATACCTGGCTGTGGGAGAATACATTGACATATGATAAGCAATTCGGAAAGCACCACCTTAATTTACTGGGTGGGATTACGGCGCAGAATACGGAAGCCGATTTTATGACGTTGACCGGTTCGGGAGTACTCTCCAGTGATCCGCGCTTCCTTCAGCCGCAAACGATCCCACCTTCTAGTATAGGCATAGGGACGGAGGTCTACCCATACGCAAACGCCATCATGTCTTATCTTTTTAGAGCGAATTATAATTATGAGGATCAATACCTGTTGACGACCAGTTTCCGGGCAGATGGGTCCTCAAAATTTCACCGGGATAACCGATGGGGGTATTTTCCCTCTGTTGCACTCGGATGGCGTTTGTCACAGGAGGAATTTATGCAGGATGTTTCCTGGGTGAATAACCTTAAACTTCGCGCAAGCTGGGGGCAGATCGGTAACGAGAAAATCGACAATTACCTCTATATTCCCGTGGCTGTACAAGATCCAGTTTACAACGGGGTTTTTAATGGAATATCCAGACCAAACTTCGCTATTACAAATGAATTTAACAGAGATATCCGTTGGGAACATACCGAGCAGTTAGATATTGGTTTAGAATTTGCCACACTCAATAATCGCCTCTCTGTTGAATTTGATTATTTCAATAGAGACACCGAGAACCTATTGTTTGCACCGGCTCATCCAGGAGGCTCAACCGGTATTGCTCCGGCCACGCGTAACGTGGGTTCCGTGCGTAATCGTGGATATGAATTTACCGTAGGATGGGGTGACCAGGTTAACGACTTTAGCTACAGTGCCCGATTTGCAGGAAGTTATTTCAAGAACACCGTGCTGAGCTTTGATAATCAGATATTGACTGGTGGAGAGTGGATGTCCAGTGCCGTGACCCGTGGAGAAGAAGGGTATCCATTGTGGTACTTTTATGGCTATGATGCCGTAGGCATATACAAAACGGAGGCAGACCTTCAGCATTGGAATGACTACGCCAGCTCATTAGGCAGAACCCAATACGACCCGAATGCCAAAGTTGGTGACCTGATTTTCCGTGATGTTAATGGCGATGGGCATATCACCGGTGATGATCAAACCGATATCGGTTCTCCCTATCCGAAATTTACAGGTAGCCTATACTTGGCGGCTGCATACAAGGGATTCGATTTAGCAGTGGATGTTACAGGGGTATTTGGGGCATCTGTATATAATAACGCCCGCAACCGTTTCATCGATGCTTCTTTTAACTTGCACCGGGAATGGTTGGATGCTTGGACGCCTGCAAATACCGATACCGAGATGCCACGTTTGGATCCAAGTGCGATTACTTTTAACAGAAGTTCAAGTTTCAATGTGCAAAATGCAGATTATGTGAAGTTCCGTCATATCGAATTGGGATATACCTTCGGTAAAAGCCTTCTTGCCAGATGGAAAATACAAAAAATACGTCTGTTTGTTAACGCTTCGAATCCTTTTTATATAACCAGGTACCAAGGGTTTTCTCCTGAAGTGGCATCGGGAATTGATTTCTCCACATACCCCGTGGCCGGATCGTTTAGAGCAGGACTAAATCTCACATTTTAATCAGTTAATAAATAACGAAATAGTAACATGAAGACAAAAATATATATAGCAGCCTTACTTTTATCGGTATCATCGTCGGGATGCAGTGATTTTTTAGACAAAGAGCCGTTAGGTCGAGCATCGGATGAAGTGATACTGGCAGATGAAAACAACATTGATATGTTTGTAAGCCGGCTTTACGGAACACTCAATTGGCGGGAGTGGTTCATCGGGAGGCAGATGTATAATCTCTGGGAATTTGGGGCAGACGATTATGCGGGAAGACCTGGTAATGGGCAGTACAGCAATTACAAAAATTTTACTTACGATCCATCCGACGGTGCAATCAACGAATACTGGGATCGTACATACAACTGTCTAAATCATTGCAATCAAATTATTGTTCGCACACCGGATTTTGAAAATCGAGACATAGCGGAACTAGCGGAAGCACAAGCTAAGTTCTTCAGAGCGTATTACAATTTTGGATTGGTAACGATATTTGGAGAGGCGCCCTTGCGGGACAAAGTGCCTGAGGGACAGGATGAGTATGATCTTCCAAAAAGTTCTTCACAGGCTTTTTACGATTTGATCATCTCCGATCTAACGTATGCGATAGAGCATTTGAAAACACGTGCGGAATGGGGAACCGAGGGGTTAGGTAGGGTGACAAAAGGCAGCGCTCAAGGATTGTTGGCCAAAGTGTATCTCTATATGCAAGATTATCCTAATGCGCAGCAATATGCCAGCGATGTAATTTTAGGGCAAGAGTATCAATTGGAAACTAGTTATCGGGAATTGTTTAACCCAAACAATCCCTATTCAGAAGAAAATATGATGCCCGGACATTACCAATTTGATGATCAGATTTGGTCTGGTCGTTGGTGGAATCCGCTTGCACAATATAATGGTATTGGTAATGGTGTCGGAAATGCGGAAATGATCGTAACGCAGCATGTGGTGGACAGTTATGAGAATGGTGACCCCCGAAAAGAAGCATCCATTTTTGATGCGGGTGTGGACAAGATTGAAGGTGCTGAGAATGTTGCGCCGGTAGATTATCTGGATTATGCGAATAAAAAAGTGATTTGGCCCAAATCTTATTGGAATCAGGAACAGTTTAGTTTTACGAATGTAAATCCTATGTTCTTGCGGTATGCGGATATATTATTGATATATGCGGAAGCCAGCAATGAATTGGGGACTTCGCTTTCTGGGCTGACAGCGGAACAGGCTTTGGAACAGGTGCGCTATAGAGCCCGCGGTAATAAGACATTTGCCGAGGCGGGTGTTTTACCGGAGATAAGCGGGGTAGGAAAAGAAGCCATGCGTTTAGCAATTTGGCAGGAAAGGCGAGTGGAGCTAGCTTTCGAATTCCAACGTTGGCCGGATTTGATGCGCTACGAAAAAGTAATACCAGGATATACGACAAATTTACTTCGAAATACGTATGGGCGGAATGCATTCGATTATGCGAAACACAGTAAATTCCCCATTCCGCAATTAAAAATCAATAGTTCGCAAGGCGTGTTGGTACAGCACTATGCGTGGAATTAAAACAAAGTGACATTCCCGTGGAAGTCATGGCCCCGTATCGATACCGATACGGGGCTTTATGGCTATTTTAATATTTTTACGGAACTGATTTTTTCGGTATACACAATAAAATGTTATTTTTACATTTGTAATCAAGAAATCTAAGTAAACCTAGAAGGATAGTGGCAAAAAAACTTGTTTGGAGTAAAAAGATATTGTTTGTTGTCATGATGACTATCGGTGCTGTAATATCAACCGCTCAGGAACATTATATTTTCAGACACATTGATGCCAATATCGGACTATCGGATAATATGGTTAAAGGGATAAATAATCTCCCGGATGGCCGCATCAGTATCCGTACCCAAACGATGCTGAATCTTTATAACGGTGCCACATTTGATTATTTCAGAAAAGGAATCACCTCCGTATACCAATGGCATTTTAATGGCTATGAGCGGGAATACATAGATGCACACGAGCGCTTATGGATTAAGCAGCAGCAGCAACTCCAGTTGCTAGACTTAAAAACAAATCGGTTCGTCGACGACATTGAACATTTGATCACATCCTATGGTGTTCAAACAAAGCTGGCCGACTTTTTTGTAGATAAATCAAAAAATTTCTGGTTTCTCGCGGAAGACGACGAGTTTTCATACTACGATATAGCGAAGAAAGAGTTGGTTCTTTTACCAAAAATGGATTCGATATCACGTAAAAAATATGGTGTGCCTCGGCAGATCGAGCAGAATGATGATGACTGTTGGATTCTCTATTCCAACGGACTGGTACAAAGATGGAGTTATAAAGCGAAAAAGATCATTGGTCATGACGAAAGCCTCGTCGGATTGATAAATCCCGAATCCCATAATATGGTCATCCGAACATCTTCCAAGGGAGGACTATGGTTGATGCACCATACGGATATCCTCTTTTATTCCTTTTCATCCGGGCGTTGGGACGTCATTAACAGCATTTCGGGGCTGTCCAACTTCTTCACTTGCATGGATGTCGATAAAGAAGGAGTCGTATGGGTTGGTACCTCCCAATCCGAAATACGTATCATCCCCGGAACAGGTCAAAATGTGCAGTCTTTCGTCGGTATGCCACTGACTTCCGGTGGCGTGTTAATAAACGATATCAGTTCACTATATATTGACGACGATAACGGCGTGTGGATCGGAACATTGTTCCAAGGCGTATGTTACTACCATGCAAGCATGCGAAAGATCCACCTTCTGCATACGGTGGCGCATGATAGTCCGATTACCAATGAAAATGTACGTTGTTTTCTGGAAGAATCCGATGGTACAATATTGATTGGAACGATAAATGGTCTATTTCGATATTTTCCGCGTTCCGGTAAAATAGTATCAGTTTATAAAGAACTAAACGGAAAACTCTGTATGTGGCTCTATCGGGATAGCAAAGGGCGTATCTGGGTTCCTACCTTTTTAAACGGTATTTTCTGTATTGAAAACGGAAAAGTGCGGCAATATGAAAAGAAAGGAATTTCTATCCATGCGGATCCAAATCCCAATAACGGACGTATGATGATAGAAGATGGACAAGGGCAGTTGTGGATAAGTGTTTACGGTGGCGTGGGCCGTTTCGATCCGAATACAGGAAATATAGACTTTTTGTACGAAAAGCATCCGGAGATCAAACACCTCAAATTGGGATTGACATTTTCACGCATGGATGACGAAACAATCGCTGTTGCTGCAGAGGAATTATATTTTTATAATACTGTCAAGGATAGCGTCTGGTTTCCTTCTTATCGTAAACAGATAGATAGACATGGTGCTGAATTCAATTTTATTCACGCCGACCACAGAGGTTTACAATGGATTAGTGTAGATGGGTTGAAAGTATGGGATGAACGAAATAAAAAACTTTATGAAATAGCGTTACATAACGATATACCAAACCAAACAGTGTCGGCTATCCTAGAGGACAAAAATGGCGATATCTGGGTGTCTACGGTAAACGGAATTAGCAAGATAACAACCAACCGTCAAGGAAAGGAATGGGTTTTTTCCGTCACGAATTTTGGACGTATCGATGGAGCAGGTGTACAGGCCGGGCGATTTAATATCGGCGCATCACTAAGGACAAGAGATGGTACGATGTATTTTGGTGGCGTACATGGCGTCAGTGTTTTTAATCCTGGTCGTTTAATATACAACGCAAGTAACCATAAACCTATTTTAACCGGTTTTCGGTTATTTAATGTACCTGTTAGATTTGGAACGGAATATAATGGACGGGTTTTACTGGAACAACCAATCAACCATAGCCATCAAATTCGTCTCAAGCATGACGAAAACTTTATTACCCTTGAATTTGCCGGGCTGAATTTTGTCAATCCATCACGGACATATTTCCGTTATATGATGGAAAATTATGACCAGGACTGGACAGAAATACAGGCGGATGGCGTGGGACGTATCAATTATACCGGTTTACCCCCCGGCAAATATACATTTAAGGTATATACGGCCAATAGTGACAAAGTATGGGGGGAAGAATATAGGGAAGTCGATATAATCATTGCTCCACCTTTTTGGGCAACGGCATGGGCAAAAGCCCTTTATGCCACGCTGTTTGTTTTGGTTATTGTAGCTGTTGTCCGCTATTTTAATAGACGACATCGACTCCGTCTCCAACGTCAACGAGAATTGGAGGTACATCGGCAAAAAGAAGAACTGGATCAGTTTAAACTGAACTTTTTTACGAACCTCAGTCATGAATTGAGAACACCGCTGTCACTGATTATGACACCACTTGATCTATTGATCAAGGACGCAACGGATTCAACCATAAAAGATAAACTTACGTCGATATACCGACGTTCGAATGATCTCCTTGGTATAGTCAATCAGCTACTCGATTTCCGTAAACTAGAAGTGAAGGGCGACGCACTACGTTTGAGCCATGGCGATATGGTCGAATTTGTGGAAGGGATTTACACCACATTTAAACCGATGGCAGAAAGCAAAAAGCTCAATTTTATTTTTGAAGGGCCCGATACGGCGATCTATATGCACTTTGACAAAGACAAAGTATTAAAAGTGATAAATAATCTTTTATCCAACGCTTTCAAATTTACGGATATAGGGGATGTGGTTAGATTATCCATATCCAAAGAGGATGTTTCTTCACGAGGTTATGTCAAGATTATGGTGGCAGACACTGGGGAAGGTATTCCAGACGCAGATCTTTCCGGGATTTTTGATCGCTTCGGACAAGCTAATAATCAACGCGACAACCATACAGGCACCGGAATCGGGCTATATCTTGTAAAGGAATATATAACACTGCATGAGGGAAAAGTCAATGTCAATAGTAGGCAGGGAGAAGGCAGCACATTTACAGTAACGCTTCCTACCGATTTATTTGAAAAAGAAGAAAACTCTCTACAAATAGAGCGTATCGAAAATGCCAAAAATAAAGTGTTGAAGCATCCTTCAACAAAAAAGATACTGATCGCAGAGGATAATGACGAGTTTCGTAAGTTTCTAAGCCAAGAGCTCGGTAAATTTTACGGCATTCTGGAAGCCCCGGACGGCAAGCAGGCTTACGAGCTGGCATTAACAGAAGAACCGAATCTCATTCTTTCCGATATGATGATGCCCAATATGGATGGTATCGCCCTATGCCAACAGTTGAAAAGTAATATCCAAACCTCCCATATCCCCATCGTACTGCTTACCGCGCGCATGTCGGATGAGGCGCGCATGTCGGTATATGCGGCGGGAGCTGATTCCTATCTGTCTAAACCTGTCAAATTTGATATGTTGCTTACTCGTATAGAGAGCTTGATTGAACAGCAGGAAATGCGGAAAAAGTTGTTTCATACGACTATTGAAGTTACCCCAAGTAGCATCACGATCAATTCGTTGGATGAAGAACTGGTGCAAAAAGCATTACAAAGTGTCGAAGCGAATATGGATAATCCCGATTACAGTGTGGAGGATCTGGGTAAAGATATTGGTTTGAGCAGAGGGCATCTCTATCGTAAGCTACAATCCATTACCGACCAAAGTCCGGCCGATTTTATCCGTACTATCCGTCTGAAACGAGCTGCGCAATTATTGCGCGATAGCCAACTGAACATCACGGAAATTGCTTATATGGTAGGTTTCAATACACTGAAGTATTTTAACAAACACTTTAAAGCGACGTTCGGTGTGACACCATCACAGTATAGAAATAACGAAGAAGAAGAATCGCTTTAGCCGGATAATTTGTACTACTTCCTGTAATTCTTTTTACCTTTCTAATATCTTTTCCTTGTTTTACGTACTTATAATGAGGGGTTTATGTTTGTGGACAAATGAACCTATTATTTGAGACAAAATGTCCTAGTAACCCTCCTTTAAAGAATTGATATTTGTTTTGTTCACGGTTGCGCTACCATGAATGTTAACGTTAGTTGACTACCGATTTAAACAGTTAATTTTTTTATTATTTAATATGAACCTATTTATAAATCTATCCGGCAATTGTTTTTTAGAAAAAATCAAAAAGAGAGTACTACGATAAAAAGAGAACCAAAATTTTATTAGGCATTGTTTAATGACGATGTAGAAGAAAGACTATTTATTATAAACTAAATATGTATGAGAAAAATTACAAACTTTAAATTTTTCGCATTTGTTGCGATGTGTAGTATCTCGCTGTTTTATTTGACACCGATATACGCACAACAAATCCAGGTGCGCGGATTCGTGAAAGATGCTACTACGGGAAGCCCGTTGGCTGGCGTGTCCATTCGAGTAAACAATGTGTCGCTGGGAAGCTCCGGGGATAACGGACGGTTTTCACTGGAAGGTGTTTCGTCCGGTGCTTCCGTAGAATTCCGGTTGATCGGTTACGAGACACAAATACAAAAAGCCGTTGAAAATATGGAGGTGTCCTTAGTTTCTACCGGCGATGAATTGGAAGAAGTAGTTGTGGTGGGTTACGGTACGCAGAAAAAAGCAACCCTGACAGGTGCCGTTGAAGTGGTGGACAGCAAGGTGTTTGAAGATCGTGCCGTAACAAACGTAGGATTGGCTTTACAAGGACAGACGCCCGGGCTTGTGGTAACACGTAATTCACCACGTCCGGGAAATGAAGGATTGGGGTTTCGGATCCGCGGTAATTCCTCTGTTAACGGTAGCGATCCTTTAATTATCGTCGACGGTGTGCCGACATTAAATTACTATGCCTTCCAGAATTTGAACAGTGATGATATCGAATCCGTGACGGTATTGAAAGACGGAGCAGCCGCAATATACGGTTCCCGTGCTGCCAATGGTGTCATCTTGGTGACAACAAAACGTGGGAAAGGAAAAGTAAAGGTAGACTATACCGGCAACTTTAGGTTCAATACAAATGGATTGGTCAACTATTCGCCCACGATGCAGGAGTATGCGAATGTATGGATTGAAGCGAATAAAGAAGAGACCGTGCCGAATTGGTGGATATGGGGGGAAGAAAACCTCCGTAAAATGGCAGCAGGTGAAGAGGGCAGGTTTGATTTGCTGAATACCGACTTCTTTATTTACAATGCTAACCGTATCGACGAGATGTTTTCCACAAGATACTCGTACCAACACAATTTGAGTTTATCCAATAGCGGTGATCGCTCTGGATACCGGTTATCGTTTAGCTATGCGGATAACCAAGCCAATCTGGCAACGGCTTACGACGGGCAAAAACAGATGAACGCACGTTTTAACCATGATTACCAACTTACCGATAAATTGAAATTCGAGACGGGTGTCAGTATCATCAACGCCCGTACCAGCATGCCATCTAGAGGATTAGGAAACATTCTATATTCTTTTGATATGCCATTTTACCCGGCAAAGAATCCACTCGGACAGTGGCTGGCTCCGTTTAACGGTATCGATGCCGGATCGGTTAGAAATGCGGCTGCCACAACTTCCGATGCGGGGCGATTTAATAAAAACTCCTTGACGGGGAGGTTGGATCTGAAAGCCAGTTATGATATTTGGGATGGTATATCGGTAGAAGGATTGGCTTCTGTCCAGACAGAGCGCTACGATGATGAAAGCTACGTGGTACCGGTGATGCTGTACGATTGGTATGGTAACCCTACCCGAAATGCACACATGACAGATGGCACAAACAATGTTTTCGGATCGAAATATTATACAAGCTATTATGAGTATTACCAAGGCTTGTTGCGCTACGATAAGACATTTAAGGAGGTACATAATGTGTCTGCTATGGTCGGTATCACGGCAGAAAAGACGCGATCACAACAACTAACGGGCAGTAGACTAGGGTTTGAAGATGACGGTATATACGATATTGGCTTGGCTGATAAAGAGTTGCAGACAAACACGGGTGGGAAGAGTCTGAACGGTCGCTATTCCTATATATCTAGATTGAACTATAACTATGATGAAAAATATATTGTTGAGCTGATCGGTCGTAGTGATGGTAACTCTCGTTTCGCAAGTGGGTATAAATTCAGGAATTTTGGATCCGTGCAAGGAGGGTGGGTCTTTACAAAAGAGAGTTTTATGGAGTCTATTTCGCATATCTTGAACTTCGGTAAGATTCGAGGGAGTTATGCCGCCACAGGGAACGAAGCTTCGGGGTTAGGAGAATTTGATTACCTATCGTTGATCGAATTCTTGACCACAAGACTGGGAAACCCGGCATCATCACAGACTTCTTCGCATTTGAAAAATGATGGATTGATATCTTACACCCGGAGTTGGGAAACCGTCGCTCAAAAGAATATTGGTATCGATTTAGCTTTTTTGAACAACAGGTTGACGACCTCTTTTGATACGTATGAAAAAGAAAATATTGACATGTTGACCAGCGTAGTATATCCTAGCGTATTAGGTGGTTCCGCGCCGCCAACCAACTCCGGCAACTTCAATACCAGGGGTTGGGAGTTTGTGATTGGCTGGAAAGATACCCGACCAGGTTTCAGTTACAATATATCCTTTAATATCGGCGATGCGACGAACATTGTTTCGGGTGTTGAAAATGCCGATCAGTTTAAAGTAGGTGAAAATAATATTGTTAACGGTTTTCCGCATAAATCATGGTTTTTGTTTAAAACCGACGGATTCTTTAAAGATCAGGTGGATGTGGATGCTTACTACGCGAAATACGGTGAAAATGCGGCTTTACAGGGAGTACCATCCACCAATCCACAGCGAACGCTACGCCCCGGTGATATCAAAAAAGTGGATGTCGCTGGTACAGGCGAGATAACGGCAGAAGGTAGCGAAGCCAGTTCCTTGGTATACATGGGCGACGGTATGCCGCATTATACGTATGGGATTAACCTTGGCGGATCCTGGAAAGGTATCGACTTGAATATGTTCTTCCAGGGACATCTAAAGCAGAATATCATGCGGGAAGGCTATATGTCTTATCCGTTCCGCGCGCAGTACACTAACCAGAATCCGGCATTCCTGGGACAAACCTGGACGGAAGATAATCCGAATGCTTTATTTCCACGTTTAACCACCAATCCGGATCGTGCAGCATGGAATTATATGAACAACGATTTTATGCTCCAAAATAGCCGCTACATCCGATTGAAAAGTTTAATCGTTGGGTACACCCTTCCAAAGCATATCACCGACCGGGCAAAAATGAGCCGGGTAAGGGTCTATTTTTCGGGCAACGACCTTTGGGAGGCAACCGCAATCAAAGACGGATTTGATCCGGAAACAGGTAAAAACTCTACCGATGGCGATAATGCGGGATATCCGTTTGCAAGAACCTGGTCATTTGGCGTAAACATTGGTTTTTAATTTTCAAAAAGATTGTAACATGAAAAATATTTTAAAACATATATTGATCGGCGGTTTTTGTATGAGTTTAGTCGGATGTCAGGACAGCTTTATAGATTTGACTCCTCCGGCGACGCTTACCGATGCGGTCTATTTTAAGCAAGCTGCTGATTTTAAAGAATATACAGGTCGATTTTATAACTATCGGGAGGCTGGAGGAGCTGAGAGAGATGGTATTCTCCAAGGCTGGAGCTTTGGCAATATGGACAATTGGTCTGATATATCGGCCAATAATAACCACAATGGTCAGGGCTTGGGAACCGGGATAATCGCATCGTCCGGTACCGATTGGGGATACGGCGGGATACGACACTGCAATATTGTGTTGCAAAAGGCTGCCGAATATGCCGGAACAGATATCGCACAATATGTGGGAGAGGCTTACTTCTTCCGGGCGTATTCCTATTTTAGTTTATTGAAATCTTATGGTGGTGTTCCGTTGGTAACCACGGTATTAGATGTCGATTCCCCGGAGTTATATGGACCGAGAAATAGCCGATACGAAGTCGTGGCACAAATTTTAGCCGATTTGGATCAGGCAATTGAAAGATTGCCCGTCGAGCAGAATATTCCTGCTGCTGACAAAGGCAGGGTGAGCAGATGGGCAGCAAAAGCGTTCAAGGCACAGGTACAGTTGTATGAAGCGACCTGGGAAAAATACGTCGGACGCGGACCTGACGGCGATGGTACATCCGTAGGGGCAGGTACGGCAGGTTATGATCCGGCTAATGTCAATAAATACCTCGCCGACGCCATTGCCCAATGCGAGGATGTTATCGCAAACGGCGGTTATGAATTATGGAACAAAAATGCAGATTCCAGAATGGGTAACCGGAGTTCCTGGTACTTATTCAACCTGGAAGATGCAGAGTCGAACCCAGGTGGATACGACAAGACGACAAATAAGGAATTTATATTATACAGTGTATATGACTTCACACACCGGCAGGGAAGGCTGAACGTGACCTGGACGGCCGATCAACTGGCGCCAAGCCGTAAATTTGTCGATATGGTCGTTTGTACCGATGGCCTGCCACCGGAGAAATCGCCTTTGTTTCAGGGATATCATACGGCTACTTCCGAGTTTCAGAATAGAGACTTACGTTTAGTGAGTTATTTGTACGGACCTTCCAATCCACCTACAAGTGTCACATTGGATTATGCGAATTTATATTCTACCAGCGGATACGGCAACAGGAAGTATGCAGCTTGGAACACGGATGGTCGTCGGCCCGATAACACCGAGTCTGCCAACTGGCCCATCATTCGTTTGGCAGAGGTCTATCTGATGTATGCAGAAGCGCTTTATGAGTTGAACCGTTCCATTACGGATGAGCAATTAAACAATTCGATAAACAGATTGCGCTTACGGGGCGGGGTTGCACCGTTGACGAATGCCTTGGCAACAGCGCACGGTTTGGATATGCTGGAAGAAATCAGGCGAGAGCGCGGCGTAGAGCTATACCGGGAAGGCAAGCGGTTTGATGATTTGAAGCGATGGGGGATCTTGGAAGAAAGCCTGAATCCATCGCGAATGGGAAGAATTGTCGGTAATACAGCGTATACCACACCGTTCAAAGATGCTAGTGGTAATCCAACAGCGGCATATAAAGCTTCTGGTTTCATTTGGGGAGAGGAGAATGCACAAACAGCAGAAGGAAGTCTGCCGGCTATCGTTATATCCAGTCATTTAAACCATACGGTAAGACAAAGTCATTATCTGAACCCGATTCCGCTTAATCAGAGACAACTGAACGATGCACTGCTACAGAATCCGGGTTATTAAAGTTCGGAAGGGTAAGTTGATTATAGTAAATAAAGAAAGAAAAATGATGAAAATAAAATATCATAAAAAGATGTATACCATATTGCTTGGAACACTATTGTTGATTAACGGAGCATGTACCCACGATGTTCCGGAAATTATACGTCCTACACCGGAACCGCCGGAAGAGGAGGTAAATGTAACGGTCATAGATACCTTATTACCATCGGAGCCGATGAAGCATGTAGGGGCTTTACACACGCCGGAGGATTTCGCACGTATTAAAGCGAAACTCACTGCAGGAGATGAAGCTGTTACGGCAGGATGGAATAAGTTAATAGCCAATGGACACGCACAGCTCACACGTACGGCAAGTCCAGTCGAAACGCTGATCAGAGGCGGTAACAGTGCAGAAGAGCCGAGGCCGGATAATTATGGAAATGCCTTTCGGGATGTTGCTGCAGCATACCAGCTTGCCCTGCGCTGGAAAATATCCGGAGATGATGCCTATGCAGAAACAGCGATCAACATTTTAAATGCGTGGGCTTCAACCTGCAAAGGAATTAGTGGTGATACCAATACAGCGCTGGCCGGAGGGATTTACGGTTATCAGTTCGCAGTCGCTGGTGAATTGCTGAGAGACTACGATGGTTGGGCGGTAGAAGATTTTGAAGCGTATAAGCAATGGATGAAAGATGTCTTCTATAAGCTTAATATGGCTTTTCTAACATCGCACTGGGGAACATGCGATTCCCATTATTGGGCGAACTGGGATTTAGCCAATTTAGCGTCGGTCATGGCTATCGGGATCTTGACGGATAACCGCAGTATGTACAATTACGTCGTGGATTATTTGCAGAACGGCAATGGGAATGGAAATTGGTATAAAGCTTTTAACCATGTTTTCGATGGAGAGAATGCAGGGTTAGCGCAAATCCAGGAAAGCGGAAGAGATCAGGGACATACGGTTATGGTAATCGGTATTGCTGGACATATTGCCCAAATGGCCTGGAATCAAGGCGATGATTTCTATGGTTTGGACGATAATCGTTTTATGAAAGCATGTGAATATGTTGCTAAATACAATGTGGCTAAATTAGCAGTGCCATTTAATCAGTATACCCGTAAATGGGCTGCGAATTGTGCGCAAACGGAAGTACATACCCAAATTAGTGATGCAGGCAGGGGGGAAGTTAGGCCGGTATGGGCTGGACCATACTATCACTATGCGAAAATCAAAAACCAAAATCCGCAATATATTGAGTTAGGAATGAAATCCGTGTATCCGGAAGGTGGCGGAGGTGACTACAGCCCGAATAGTGGTGGTTATGATCAGCTAGGTTTCGGAACCTTGATGTATACAATGGATTAATATAAACAACCAATTAATGGAAAACGATATGAAAAGATTAATATGGAAAATGCTATCGATCGCTTGGATGGGGACAATCATAGCATTGATCACTATTTCCTGCGAAAAAGGACCTAATTTTAGGGAATTTACATACCCTGCACCAGTTGTAAACGATTTTCATCCCAAGCAAGGCTACGTCGGCAGTCTGATTACCATCGATGGGGCAGACTTTGGGACATTAAAAAATGCCGTTAAAGTGTATTTTGGCGATGTTCCAGCAGATTCAGTAAACTACGTGGAAGATAACAAGATTGAAGTACTGGTGCCCGAGAGTGCTATTTCGGGAATCTTGACCGTAGAGATTTTCGGAAAACAAGACCAAACAAAAGAGGAATTAGCAATATTGCCTTCAGCTAGAGTGGTTCTGGTTAGTACCGATAAAGCACAAGAAGGCGAAGAAGTGACCATAACTGGGGAAAATTTCGGTGAAAACCCTGAATTGGTACAAGTTCTCATAGGTGAGGTAGAAGCGCAAGTAAACAGCGTGACGCCAACAGAAGTACGTTTCGCTGTTCCTGACGCTCCTTCAGGGAACATCATCTTAATTGTCGATGGACAACGCCTTAACGCGGGCTATCTCATGATAGGTATTGAAAAGCTCACCGGTACGTTGATCGGACATAGTGGATCTTGGCAGAATAATCCGGCAACAATGATTCAGGCGGCAGTTGATGGTAATTTAGATACGTATATCGATGCAGCAACGACCTCGGGATATGTTGGTTGGGATCTTGGTGTTGGGAAAGCTGCCGTTTTAGCCTCTGTAAGATATGCGCCTCGATCAACACACGCTGCCAGAATGGTGGGCGGAGAAATCAGAGGGGCGAATGATCCATCTTTATCAGATTATGTAGTGTTACACAAAATAACGGCAACACCTCCTGCTGGTGTGTTGACAGAAGCGTCTATTCAAACAGAAGGGGAGGAGAGTTATCGGTATATTTATTACTACGCGCCTGAGGGTAATTGTAATATTGCAGAAATAGAATTCTATGGTAACATAGTGGAAAAGGCAGCTGCAGTAGGACATCATATCTGGGAATTTACCACAGATGGAGAGGCAGAAGGCTGGGAAGCACAGCAAGGAGGTGTGATGACTGTGAGTGGTGGTGCGTTAAGCGTTAAATTTCCGCAGACATCTGGAAATAAGCGTGCCGACCTAAAGCAAACCAAATTGCCGATAAAGATTCATACAGGCAACTATCCTATTTTCGCTGTAAAAATGGAAAAGCCGGAAGGCGCAAGGATTACCTTTGATACCAATAACGGTGCATTTGGCAACGGCTTCAATAAATATGCCACTGATTACGCGACGGAAGATGTTTATTTCTGGGATATGGCCTCCCTTAGTATGGGCAGTGGACCGGCACGACCTAATGAAGAAATCAGTTTAAGTACGTTTCAGTTGAAAATAGCGGATATACCGCAGGATGATCCGGCTACAGGCTATAAGATAGAGTGGATTCGTACGTTTGAAAGCAAAGAAAAGCTAGCTGAATTTTTAGGAAAGTAACAGAATCAATAGTTGATGATCAAAAAATGAAATAAAATAACGGGAAAATAGACCTTACTATGCATGCTGTATAGTAGGTCTATTTTCCCCTTTGCTGTCAACATGTAGAAAAGAGTTATGGATAATTTTAATAGTGTTTAAATGAGAAAAACCTTTTTTGTAATACCCCTTATCTGGATGGCGGTGGGTTGTCAACAACCAAAGTCTGTCGATATAGATGCAGAAAAAAAATATATAGTAGAACAGATACAAACCACGCTAAAGACGATTCCAGATACAGGAATGAACATTCCGCGTAATATACAAGAGGACGGCAAAACATGGCGATATGTATCGTATCAAGACTGGACAAGCGGTTTTTGGCCGGGACAGCTTTGGTATGCATATGAACTTTCCGATGAACAGGAACTGAAGGAGGCCGCGGAGCGTTTTACATTGGACCTGAAACCTTTGGCATATGAACCGGTCATCGATCATGATCTGGGGTTTCAGATATTTAATTCGTTTGGAAATGGCTATCGTTTGACAGGTAACGAATCTTATAAAAAAGTGGTGTTAGCGGCAGCTGATTCACTGGCAACGCTCTATAACCCGGTAGTAGGTACAATTTTGTCCTGGCCTCGATCGGTGCCGAATATGGAGTGGCCTCAACACAATGTGATTATCGACAATATGATCAATCTCGAATTGTTGTTCTGGGCATCCAAAAATGGCGGAGCAGACTCGTTGTATGATATGGCTGTTAAGCATGCAGAAACTACAATGAAAAACCACTTCAGGGATGATCATACCTCTTACCACGTGGTCATTTATGATAAGGATACAGGAAGGAGAATCAAACAAGTAACACATCAAGGATATGCGGACGATAGCATGTGGGCACGGGGGCAGTCTTGGGCTATTTACGGTTATACGATGGTATATCGCGAAACAAAAGACCCACGGTTTCTGGATTTTGCACAAAAAGTGACAGATGTCTATCTGAAGCATCTACCCGAAGACTTGGTTCCTTATTGGGACTTCAACGCGCCGGATATTCCGGATGCACCCCGTGATGCATCCGCTGCCGCCGTCGCTGCTTCTGCTCTGTTGGAGTTATCGCAATACGTGCCGCAGGATAAGCAGCAGCTTTATCGTAGCAAAGCCGAAGGTATGTTGAAATCGCTGGCACAAGATTATCATGCCGCACCGAAAAATTCTGCACTTTTGGGGCAGTCAACAGGACATTATCCGGCGGGAACCGAAATCAATACATCGATTAACTATGCCGATTATTATTACTTGGAGGCATTGTTAAGACAAAAGAAATATAGCAAGGACGGATATCTGGCAAGGAGCAACGATTAGTCGTGAATGGTGAATTTTAACTTTATAATAAACATATGGCAAACTTCGTAGCAGCAGCCGATATAGGGGGGTCTCATATAACGGTGAGGTTTATAGAAATAGACAGACTGACAGCTGAAGAATCTGTCGTACGTCTCAAAGTGGATAGCAAGGGTGATAAAGAGACTATTTTGAATACTTGGTTCCAAGCGTTCGATCAACTGACAGAGCAGACAGGCATAAAAATAGAAAAGATAGCTTTTGCTATGCCTGGTCCATTCGACTATAGCGAAGGGATAAGTCTAATCCAGGGAGTAGATAAATATGAAAGTCTATACGGAGAGAACATCCGAAAAGCATTTTCGGATCGCTTTAATATAGATCCGAATAAGGTGGTCTTTCGGAATGATGCGGAGGCTTTTCTTCATGGCGAGATGCTGTTGGGAAGATATGATTCGGCAGACGGTATTTTGGGGTTTACTTTAGGAACAGGCTTCGGATCAGCATATAGTCGTAATGGATATACCTGTGATCTAGTTGCGGGGCTTTCTCCATTTAAAGATAGCATTGCCGATAATTACCTTTCCACCCGATGGTTCAGAAAAAAGAGCCTTGAATTACTTGGTGAAGATTTGGAAGTTAAGGATTTGGCTTTACAAGCGGAGAAAGGAGATGAGTCGGCACTACGCATATTTGATGAGTTTGCTCAAAACTTCTATGAGGTCGTTGCACATAAAGTAAAGGATCATGAAGCTGTTTATATTATTATTGGTGGAAATATAGCGAAGGCACATGCCTACTTTTTGTCTGAAATCTATCAACTGTTCGATGCTTCGGGTCTAAAGATTAATATCAAATTGGCGCAGGCAAGCGAATACGCTGCTATGATAGGGAGTGCACATTTTTTTCAATCCAAGTTAATAAAAAGCCATGTCTAAAAATTATCCGTCTCAAATCGCATTGATCGCTGCCTTAGGCGGTTTCCTATTCGGATTTGAAGTGTCTGTTATTTCCGGAGCAGAACAAGTTATTCAAAAATTATGGGCATTGGACTCTTTCTGGCTAGGTTTTACAGTAGCGTCTAGTCTCATCGGTACTGTATTAGGTTCGCTGATTATTGGCAAACCTGCCCAACAATATGGACGTAAACCTATACTTTTCTTGATAGCAATACTCTATTTAGTATCCGCGATAGGCTGTGCTGTAGTCTCCTCTTGGCTGTTTTTCGTGCTGTTCCGTTTCCTAGGTGGCATCGCGGTAGGAGCATCTTCGGTAGTAGGGCCGATGTATATTTCCGAAATAGCACCTGCAAAAATCCGTGGTCGTTTGGCAGGTATGTTCCAGTTGAATATCGTCGCAGGTATCTTAGCGGCTTACTTGACAAATTATCTGTTGGCGGGCTATGGAGGAGATGAATCGTGGCGTTATATGTTGGCGGCGATGGCAGTGCCGGCTATCGTATTTTTTGTGCTGTTGTTCTTTATACCGGAAAGTCCGCGTTGGTTAGCGGTAACTGGAAAAATTTTGGAAGCACAAGTCGTTTTCCGTAAGCTAGGACAGGAAGAGGCACTGCAGCAAGTATTGGACGATCACCACAAGCAAAATAACGGGATAAAAGAAAACCTTTTTAACGGAAAATATAACAAGCCTATTTTATATGCTATGCTACTGGCGATGTTCAACCAGCTTTCGGGTATAAATGCTATTCTGTACTATGCGCCACGTGTATTTGAAATGGCAGGGTTTGACCGCTCAGATGCCTTTCAACAGTCTGTTTTTATAGGATTGGCAAACTTTATTTTTACCATTCTGGCAATGACCGTTATCGATAGGTTCGGACGTAAAAAATTGTTGCTTATCGGTGCCGGTGGAATGACTGTCTTTTTGATATTAACAGCTGTTAATTTAATGGACGTATCAGCAACTAATCCGCTAACGTTAGTGTATTTAGTGGGTTTTATTGCTTTTTTTGCTTTCTCACAGGGTGCTGTTATCTGGGTGTTTATTGCAGAAATATTTCCGAATGCGGTGCGTGCACAAGGGGCTGCATTAGGAAGCTTTACCCATTGGATCATGGCAGCAGTAATTTCATGGGTATTTCCGATTATCGTCGAAGGTAGTGCGCTAGGAGGAGTTTATTCATTTGTTTTCTATGGCGTGATGATGTTGCTTTCTTTCTTATTTATCTGGCGGGTAATGCCGGAAACCAAAGGGAAAAGTCTAGAGGAGATACAGCAGGAATTAGGGATTAAATAAATTTTAGCAATCAAATTTTATAGGATGATAAAATACATAACACTATTAATAGCTTTTACTGTTAGTTTGGACAATACGTATGCCCAACTAGGTAAAAAATTACATGAGTGGACATTGAATTCGCCTGATGGAAATTATAATATCTGCATTACCCAACATGAAACTGCCAAAGATAAACGGCAGCTTTATTATACAGTCGATTATAAGGATAAAAACATTATTAAGACTTCGGCACTGGGTATCCAATTAGAAAACCAACTGTTCGAATCTGCTTTGGGTATTGAAAACGATCCTTCTGAGTGGTGGTGCGAAAATTTGGACTTTCAAAAAGAAGAAACCAAAGTTGTCAACGAACATTGGAAGCCCATTTATGGGGAACGCAATCAAGCTAAAAATCATTACAAAGAACTAACGCTTGTATTCACGAAATTTGGTGAAGGCGATGCAGTAACTGACGGACAGCACGGAACGAGCTACGATAAACGACGTAGTTATGAAATGCATTTGGTTTTTAGAGCGTTTGACGAAGGAGTCGCTTTCCGTTATCATTTCCCCGAAAGTAGTAATGGTCTATTTTTGCACATCGTTGGTGAACAGACGGAATTTGCGTTTGAACCGGGAGTGCAGGCGTATTACGAACGTTGGGCACAAGGACCCTACTCGGTAAAGCCTTTACAGGACTGGGAAGACGAGAGTGAACGCCCATTGACCATGAAGTTAAAAAATGGTTTATATGTCTCTCTACTGGAAGCGCAGATGATCGACTACACACGCACAAAATTTAAATTACACCCCGAAAAGAGAAATACCTTACAAGCATCAATTTATGATGCGGTGGATGCGATTAGCCCCTTTTCTACCTCGTGGCGAGTCATCATGGCAGCAGAGAAACCGGGGCAGCTCATCGAAAATAATGATATTGTGCTGAATCTGAATGCGCCAAACGCCATTCAGAACACTTCCTGGGTCAAACCGGGGAAAGTTATCCGTTCCAATCTCACTACGGCTGATGCACTGGAATGTATTGATTTCGCTGCGGAGCGCGGACTTCAATACGTGCATTTGGATGCCGGCTGGTACGGTCCGGAAATGTTGGTAAACTCTAAAGCGGATAAAGTAGCAGAGCACAGGGATGTCGATATGCAAAAGATTATCAACTATGGCGCGACCAAAGGAATAGGAATTTTTGTATATGTCAATCAGCGGGCGCTATACGGTAATCTAGATGAGTTGTTTTCCCTGTACCAAAAATGGGGATTGAAAGGTGTGAAATTCGGATTTGTACAGATTGGATCTAACCGTTGGTCCACTTGGTTGCATGAGGCGATAAAGAAAGCCGCGGAATATCAGCTGTTGGTCGATATCCACGATGAATATCGTCCCACAGGATTTAGCCGTACCTATCCTAATCTGTTGACACAGGAAGGTATCAAAGGCAATGAAGAAATGCCGGACGCTACGCACAATACGATTTTGCCATTCACGCGTTTCTTGGCCGGTGCGGGAGACTATACGATCTGTTATTATAACAACCGTATCAAGACCACACATGCACATCAACTGGCATTATCCGTTGTCTACTATAGCCCGTTACAGTTTTTATACTGGTATGATAAACCCAATCAGTACAACGGCGAACCGGAAATTGCCTTTTTTGATAACGTAAAAACGGTGTGGGATGACACGAAAGTATTAAATGGTGAGATAGGTGAATATATAACGACGGCAAGAAGGAGTGGTGAAGAATGGTTTATCGGATCGATTGGCAACAACGAATCACAGCAGGTGTCTATCCCGTTTGATTTTCTAGAACAGGGGAAATCGTATTTGGCAGACATATACGTCGATGATGATACGGTAAATACGCGTACAAAAGTTGGCGTTATGCAAGTGGAAGTAGATGCAACCACCGTAAAGCAATTTGACCTAAAGAAGAGTGGTGGCGTAGCGATACATGTATACCCAAAATAATATAGCACAAAATGAACGTTGAATAAATTTGAAAGACGAGATGATGAAAAAATTTTTAGTTGCACTAAGCTTTTTATGTAGTTTTATGCTCACTTCTTATGGAAAACAGGATAATAAATTGATCGTTTATGATGCCCCGAAAGGCGCATTATTGAACGATGATTTTATAGTTAAGGTTAAAAATCCTGGTGAAAATTGGAAAGACGCCCCGAGTCATTTGGTCAAAGTAGATGAAGTACGGAATACAAAACATCAGGTTGAAAACGCATCGATGGCTTTTTTTGACTTTTCGGGAGAAGTTGAAGTCTCGATAACCTATACCAAGGGCAATATTGATAGGGCGCGGATCAGACCACTATCCTACGGAATTGAACCAAAAGTAGAAGGAAACACATTAACGTTCAAACTTCAGGAAGCGGCTAATCTCTCAGTAGAGGTTAACGACGATATTTTTCATAATCTTCATCTTTTTGCCAACCCTTTGATGGCAGACGTTCCAGATAAAGAGAAAAAGGATGTAATATATTTCGGTCCGGGAATTCACACGTTTGAGGATGATAAATTTGAAGTGCCATCCAACAGTACAGTGTATGTGGATGGAGGAGCGATATTAAGAGGACAGCTGTTGGTACATAATGTCAATAATGTAAAGATAATCGGTAGCGGCATGGTCGAGCATACGATAAAAATGGGTATCCATATCGCCGGATCAGAAAATGTACATGTAGAGGGGTTGTTTGTAACACAATGTGCTACAGGAGGGTCGGATAACGTGACTATCCGAAACTTGAAGAGCATCAGCTACTATGGCTGGGGCGATGGGTTGAATGTCTTTGCCAGCAGCAATGTGCATTATGATCGGGTGTTTTGTCGCAACTCGGATGATTGTACGACGGTTTATGCGACACGGAAAGGATTTGAAGGCGACGCTCGCAATATTACGATGGAGAACTCCACGTTGTGGGCGGATGTAGCTCATCCGATTTTTATCGGTATACATGGTAACGCGGATAGACCGGATACGATTGAAAATCTGGTCTATCGCAATATAGATATCTTAGATCATAAAGAAGTGCAATTGGATTATCAAGGTTGTTTAGCCATTAATGCGGGAGACAACAACGTGATACGTGACGTCAAGTTTGAAGATATTCGTATTGAAGATTTCCGGCAAGGCCAGCTCTTTAATGTGCGTATTTTCTTCAATGAGAAATACTGTCCGGCACCGGGTCAATCTATTGAAAATATCTTGTTTAAGGATATTTCCTATAACGGTGGCGGAGATGAAATATCGATTATTGCAGGTTACAATGAAGAACGAAAAATCAAGAATATTACATTCCAAAATTTGAAGATTAATGGGAGGTTGATAACGGACGATATGCCGGATAAACCGAAATGGTACAAAACAGGTGATATGGCTCGAATTTTCATAGGCGAGCATGTCGACAATGTACAGTTTATTCCTTAATCGTTAACGACTATGATAGGAAACTTCTATAAACTGCTTTTACTCTTCATCTGCATTTGGACACCTCTAGGGTACGTTTTATCTGCTGAATGGCAATGGTCCGTGTCCTTAGAACGATATATCTCTGACGAAACGAAAGAAAATCCTACTGCATTTTTGTGGATTCCGGAAGATTGTGATCAGGTGAGGGCCATCGTATTCAGCCAGCAGAATATGTGTGAAGAAACCATCTTTGCACATACCGTTTTCCGCAACACCATGGCGGAACTTGGCTTTGCCATTGTCTGGGTTTCACCGGGTATTGATTACCAATGGAATACAACGAACGGATGTCAGGAGGTATTTGACAAGATGATGGACGATTTCGCTAATGTCAGTGGGTATACGGAGATAAAACACGTACCGATTGTTCCGTTGGGACATTCCGCAATGGCCACTTTCCCTTGGAATTTTGCTGCATGGAATCAGGAACGCACATTGGCGGTCATTTCGTATAAAGGAGATGCGCCTCGGACTAACCTAACTGGGTATGGAAGAGAGAATCTGGAATGGGGAAGAACGCGGAATATCGATGGCATACCGGGATTAATGATAGAAGGCGAATACGAATGGTGGGAAGCCCGTGTTAATCCGGCACTGGCATTCCGCTTGATGTATCCCGAAAGTTGTGTTTCGTTCTTATACGATAGGGGGCAGGGACATTTTGATGTGTCGGATAAAGTAGTGGATTATATTTCGCTATTTCTGCGAAAAGCAGCAAAATATCGGTTGCCGGAAAATCAACCATTGAACGAATTGGTGGAACTGACAAACATAAATCCTACGGATGGATGGTTAGCAAGTCGTTGGGCTGCCAACATACAACGAAAAAAAGCCGCTCCATTCTTGCGATATAAAGGAAATGAACACGATGCCTTCTGGTATTTTGATCAGGAAATGGCGGAAGCGACCGAGAAGTATTACAGGGAACAACCTGGTAAAGAGACGCGTTACATCGGTTTTACTATGGAAGGAAAGCTGCTGCCGTTTGCCGCTGTATCCCATGCGCAATATACCGTGACGCCCAAACTAAAAGAAGATTTGACTTTTAATATAGCCGCTGTTTTTACCGATTCCACGCATAGGCGGGCGACTGCCAATTCTTCTAGAAAACAAAAGATCCGGACAACAAAAATAAACGGTCCTGTGAAGCAATTGGATGATACTACGTTTGCCGTCGATTTTTACCGAATGGGAATGGATAATCCGCGGCGAACAGGAGACATCTGGTTATTTGCACATGCAGACGAAGATAGCCGATTTAAAAATACTGTTCAGCAGATCAATATCCGGATTCCGTATCCCTTACATGAAGGAGAACGACAATATATTCTGTTTCCGGGCTTACCGGATGTCAAATATGGAACAAAACAAATGACCTTGACCGCATCAAGTGATAAAGAGTTGGAAGTTTCCTATTATGTAAAAGAAGGTCCGGCGAGAATAGAAGGAAATAAATTGCTATTCACCACACTTCCGCCGCGGGCAAAATTCCCCGTTAAGGTAACCATCGTTGCGTGGCAATATGGTATAAACGATAAAGTCCAAAGTGCGTCTCCGGTAGCGCGAAGTTTTTACATCATACAAAAATAATCAACTAGAAATGACAAACACATCAATCACGAGACTCTTTATTTTAGCTATTTGGGCGGTCACTCTTTTTGATAATTTAGTTTCCGCTCAATCCATATATCCAGGACAGCACGGTGGCAAAATGACAAAAAATATTACCGCGGAAATCAAAGCCTATAGTTTTGAGATGAAAGATATACAACTCCTGCCATCCGTTTTTAAAGATAATATGGAGAGGGATGCCGCCTGGATACTTTCGTTGGAGGTACCCAGTCTATTGCAGAGTTTTCGGAATACTGCCGGAGTATTCTCCAGCCGCGAGGGCGGTTATATGACCGTCAAGAAATTAGGCGGATGGGAATCGTTGGATTGTGACCTGCGGGGTCATAGTGTCGGTCATTTGATGTCTGCCTTGTCGTATCTCTATGCATCGACCGGAGAAGAAAAATATAAAGTAAAAGGAGATAGCATTGTGGCCGGATTGGCAGAAGTACAAATCGTTTTAGAACAGATAGGCGGTAAAGGCTATATCAGTGCGTATTCGGAGAATCTGATCAACAGAAATATTGCCGGACAACCTGTGTGGGCACCTTGGTATACCTTACATAAGATCTATTCGGGCTTAATTGATCAATATTTAAATGCCGGCAATACCCAAGCGCTGGATGTTATGAAGAAGGCCGCTTCCTGGGCTTTCCAAAAACTCCAGCCATTGACGCCGGAACAACGTGCTTTGATGCTTAGGAACGAGTTCGGTGGCGTGAATGAAGCTTTTTACAACTTGTACTCCATAACGGGTTCAGCCGAGCATAAGGAACTTGCCGAATTTTTCTACCATAATGATGTTATCGATCCATTGGCTGAGGGAGAAGCTGATTTTTATTTTAAACATGCGAATACTTTTATCCCTAAGGTGATAGGTGAAGCGCGTAATTACGAATTACATAATACGCCGAGAGCGCGTAATATCGCCCGTTTCTTTTGGAAAGCGGTGATCGATCACCAAACGTATGTCACGGGAGGAAATAGCCATAAGGAGAAATTTATTCATGCAGATAGTATCTCCAAAAACTTAACAGGCTATACGCAAGAAACCTGTAACACTAATAATATGTTGAAGTTAACGCGTCACTTGTTTACTTGGGATACAAATCCGGAGTATGCTGACTATTACGAGCGAGCGTTGTATAATCATATTCTGGGACAGCAGGATCCCCAATCGGGTATGGTAGCCTATTTTTTGCCTTTACTGCCTGGTGCGCATAAAGTATACAGTACATCCGAGAATTCTTTTTGGTGCTGCGTAGGAACCGGTTTTGAAAATCATGCAAAGTATAATGAAAGTATTTATTATCACAATGATCAGGAACTCTATGTCAACCTTTTCATTCCTTCCGAGTTAAACTGGAAAGAAAAAGGTGTGAAGGTAGTACAAAAAACCAGATTTCCGGCTGAGGAAACAGTAAAATTTAAGGTAGAAACTGCCTCAAACGGCAAATGGAAATTGAATTTACGTTACCCGTATTGGGCATCAAGCGTGTCAGTAAAAGTTAATGGTAAGGCTATAAAAGTAAAACAAACCCCTTCGACTTATATGACGATTGACAGGGTATGGAAAGATGGTGACCTAATTGAAGTGAACTATCCAATGAACCTACATATTGCCGAAGCAAACGATGATCCGAATAAAGTTGCTGTTATGTATGGGCCGTTAGTACTGGCAGGTGTTATGGGAACGGAAGGAATGACTGGCTTAGCACCATTCTCTGATCCTACGGAATACAATGATTATTATACCTATGAGTATAATGTACCTGCAAACTTGAAAACATCTTTAAAACTGGATAAAAAGAAGCTAAACGATTATATTAAACCGGTTGCAGGTGAACCGTTAGTATTTACAACAGTGAAGGAAGACGAGAATGTACGATTAGAACCTATCCACCAAATCCATCGTCAACGTTATGTGGTATATTGGGATTTAAAATAAATTAGATGCTAAAGCATATAAACATCAAACACACCAATAAAATGAGATTAAACTTTTTGTTGCTTATATTATCTTTTTGTCTATGTTCCAGTTCTTATACACATGCTCAGGAATATCCCAAACTGATACTCCCTGGTGATTACCCCGATCCGACTATTGTCCGTGACGGAAAGGATTACTACATGACGCATTCACCATTCTACTATATGCCCGGTTTTTTGATCTGGCATTCGCAGGATCTGGTCAACTGGGAACCGATCTCCAGGATTATACCGGAGTACAGCGGTTCGGCAATGGCTCCTGACCTGATAAAACATGAGGACAGGTTTTACCTTTACTATCCGGCAGCCGGGACCAATTGGGTTTCTTGGGCAGACGATATGCGAGGAACATGGAGCAAACCCGTAGATCTTAAAGTCAGCGGCATTGACCCGGGACATGTGGTGGACGAAGATGGCAAACGTTATCTGTATGTCGATAACGGTTATGTTATCCGACTTTCGGACGACGGGATGTCCACTATCGGCGAACGTAAACGGGTCTATGAAGGGTGGGAATACCCAAAGGAATGGATAACTGAAGGAATGTACTTGGAATCTCCAAAACTCGTATTCAAAGACGGCTATTATTATATGACCTCTGCACAGGGTGGAACCGCTGGGCCGCCGACGAGCCATATGGTGGTTGCCGCACGTTCCAAAAGTGTATTAGGACCATGGGAAAACTCGCCTTATAACCCAATTGTTCGCACATACAGTGATTCGGACAATTGGTGGTCCAAAGGTCACGGCACGATCATCGATGATGTAAACGGCAATTGGTGGGTGGTATATCATGCTTACGCCAATGGTTATCATACCTTGGGACGGCAGACCCTACTGGAACCTATAGAATGGACAAGCGACGGGTGGTACAGAGCTGCAAAGACCGCACAGCCTATCGTTGCCGATGAGCAGGTGAAGCATGGGCTTCAGCTTTCAGACGATTTCTCGGGCAAGCAACTGGGACTGCAATGGACATTTTGGAAGGAGTATGTTCCGCAGTCCGTTCAACAATCTAAAAATACTTTATATCTCCAATCCAAGGGTACGGCACCAGACAATGGTCGGTTATTGTTAACTACTGTGACAGACAAAAATTACGAAACACAAGTCCACTTGAGCACGGAGAAAGGAAATCAGGGTGGGTTTTTGTTATTCTACAACGAAATGGCATATGCCGGTGTCATTTCAGATGGTAAGAAATTTACCATATACAAAAACGCAGGACAAAAAGAGGAAGTTCCAAATGATATGGGGTCTAAGTGCTTCGTAAAAATCATCAATCAAGGCAATACAGTTGAGTTTTTGGTCAGTCAGCATGGAGATGAATGGCAGTCTCTCGCGAAGAATATAGATGTTTCTGAGATGCACCATAATAATTTTAAAGGTTTTTATGCTTTGCGGATAGGTCTTTTTTCGGGAGGAAAGGGTAAAACAGCTTTCAAAGATTTTAAATACAAAAATGCGGTGCCCACAGAAGAAGATATGAGCGCATATTTGATGGTATACCACCGGGACGAAAACCACGGTCTTCATTTCGCTTTAAGTGCGGACGGTTACAGTTTTACAAGCTTGAATAATAATAAACCTATTATGGCAGGTGATACGATTGCCGACCAAAAAGGAATCCGAGACCCGCACATCTATCGAGGGCCGGACGGTGCTTTTTACCTGGCCATGACCGACCTCCATATCTTTGCGCAACGGGATGGTCTACGCGATCGGGAATGGGATCGGGATAGTAAAATTTACGGGTGGGGAAATAACAAAGGACTGATATTGATGAAATCCTGGGATCTGATCAATTGGAAGCGTACGAATATACGTTTCGATGAACTATCTGCAGCATATGCCGAGATTGGTTGTGCTTGGGCTCCCGAAGTTATCTATAATGAAGCGGAAAAGAAATTGATGGTCTACTTCACGATGCGGTTCAGAAATGAGCCCAACAAGCTTTATTATGTCTGTGTTAATGAGGATTTTGACAAATTGGAATCTATGCCTCAGCTATTGTTTGCATATCCGGATAAAAAGGTGTCCGCTATTGATGCTGACATTACCAAAATTGGCGATAAATATCACATGTTTTATGTTGCACACGATGGTTCGGCCGGAATCAAGCAAGCCGTTTCTGATAAGGCAAACGGAGACTATTACTTCGATCCGCGATGGTATGATCAGGAACCAAAAGCCTGTGAAGCACCCAATATATGGAAGCGAATAGGTGAAGATAAATGGGTATTGATGTATGACGTATATAGTATCCAACCACATAATTTCGGTTTTATCGAAACATCTGATTTTGCCAATTTTGAAAACTTAGGGCATTTTAACCAAGGCGTAATGAAGGCAACAAATTTTCTCCCAAAGCATGGTGCTGTCATACACCTGACGAAGCCGGAAGCAGAAAGATTAGCAAAACATTGGAAATTTGATATACAGTTATGATAAAAAAGATAATTGCCACATTATTAGTTGTTTTACAGGGGACGATATCGTTGCTAGCTCAACAAATACCTTTACCATCAGACTTGCCTGAATCAAGGCCGAGATTGCTAACGACACCGGAACAAAGACCTAGACTGCTGGAACAAATCGATAAAGAGCCTTGGGCAAAGAAAATATTTGAGGGTATCTCGGCTCGAATAGAACCCTATGTAGAGCGGACAGCCAACCAACCCGATTGGTTGTATTCCCGCTTAATGATGTATTGGAAGAGTAAAGCCACACAGGTCTATATCAATGGGGGCGTATATGCGCGTGCAGAAGGAGAAGCTCCAGTACCTACGGTACGTTTTGGAAGTACACGTGGCGTGAGCTCGCCTATTAAGCGACCGAAACTGGAAGATATTATTCCGTATATGGACGATACCAAAGGAGTCTATTTCCATAACTCCGCAAAGGAAGGAAACCCATTGGAATGGACGGAACAGTCGAATGTCTCGGGAGGGCAGATCGAAAGTGTTAACCACGAGATTATCCGCATCGGGCGGGATGTTGCTTTTCTATATTGGATGACCGGAGAGGAACGTTATGCGAAATTGGCGTATGATGTTTTGAACACGTACCTAACGGGAATTTATCATCGTAGCGAACCTATTGATATAGGAAACGGCCATGCGCAGACATTGGTCGCGATGACAACTTTTGAAGTGATACAAGAAGGTATCCTCCCCGATCTGGCAGAGTATTATGATTTTCTACATAGTTACATTAGAGAAAAACACACAGATAAAATAGCTGTTTTCGAAACAGCGTTTAAAAAATGGATAGACATTACCATTAAGAATGGGGTGCCTCATAATAACTGGAACTTGCATGGAGATAAATTTATCCTGCCCGTTGCGATGATCTTGGAGGATAATGCAACGTATGACGACGGTAAGGGACGGGAATATTATATCGATTATATCCTCAACCAAAATGCTGCGCGGCAATGGTCTATTCCACGGCTGATGCAATATGGTTATGATTTTAATAACGGGATTTGGAACGAATCTCCGGGCTATGCGCAGAGTGTGACTAGTATTTTTATGGATTTTATTGTGCATTATGACCATACGTTTAACCAGAATTTACTTCCTTATATGCCGGTGATGCGCAAAGCGGTGGACGTGTTGCCCCAGTATCTTTTCCCGAATGGGCAGACTACTGCCTTCGGTGATTCCTACTATGGTAATGTCAATACGTCGTCGATGTACAGCATGATTAGGCTTGCGCAAAAATATAGCCAGATGGACGATGAGCGCCATTTTACCGGTATGTACAAGTTGTTTGGGGGTGAACAAACAGAAGGGCAGGACAGAAACCGACCCGCACAGGTATCCTCGTTCTTTTCCAGCAATCCGATTACGCTCCGTAAGGACGTGCAACCGGGCAAAATAACAGATTATGTAACCCAAACATTCTACGCACCCAACGTGAGCTGGTTTGTGCAGCGGAATAAGTTTACCGACCCGGAAAACGGGATGATGATATCACAATATGGCTCGTATGGTAATCATGCACATGCAAACGGTTTGGCTATGGAACTTTATGGAAAGGGCTATGTGCTGGGGGCAGAATCTGGTATAGGGTCTTCTTATTTTGAAAAGCCTTATCTCGAATATTATTCCCAATTTCCGGCACATAATACGGTGATGGTAGATGGCATTTCGAAATATCCGGAGATGTTGAGCAACCATCCTTTTGATTTGCTGGCTAATTATCCGGCATCCGGACATAAAGCAGGATATTATGACGGGATTACTTACTCGGATGCTTATTTCTTAGAGCCGGAAAGCCGTAGTGATCAGCGTCGTTTTTTAAGTATCGTGAGTACAGGTGAAACCAGCGGTTATTATGTGGATATCTTCCGCTCGAAAAAACAACGCGCAGGCGATAAGTTTCATGATTATTTCTACCATAATCTCGGTTTGGACATGGCGATAAAGGATACCGAAGGTAATCGATTGGAATTGAAACCCAACGATGAAATGGCTTTTGCCGGAGGACACTTATTTGCACTCGATTATATGTGGGATAAGCGTTCTGTAAAAACAGATAAAGATTACGAAGCTATATGGAAAATGGCGAGACCAGACAGCAATCACGTGTACATGCATCTGTGGATGAAAGGATTTCCCGACAGGGAAGTATTCTCCATTAAATCGCCACCGGCGAAGTCTTTTCGCGGGAATGGCGGATTGCCCTATACGCCTTCAGAAGTACCTTTCTTAACTATTGCAGCGAGGCAGCATGGTGAAGCTTGGGACAGACCGTTCGTTTCGGTGTTTGAACCCTACACGTCGAAGGAAGGACGTTCCATTGATAAGATTGAATCCTTCCATGTGGCAGGAGCTTCCGATGATTTTGTTGGACTGAAAGTAAAAAGTAAAAACGGTCAACTGGATTATATTTTTTCCTCGGTAACAGAAGAAAAAACCCGCTACAAGGGCATGGTTGCTTTGGCTACCTACGCCGTTGTGAGTGAAAATGGAGTAGATTTCACGTTGTTTTTAGGACATGGCAAGTTGTTGCAAGGCAAGGGATTTACCATAGAGTCGGAAGTAGCGACGAATGCAGTATTGGAGTACCGTGACGGAAAATATTATTTACATGCCGAAGCGCCAATTACGATTCAGAAAGGAAAAGGGAAGAAGACAACGATAAATGCACAAGATTTTAACGAAATACAATTATGAAGTATGCTATCATATTAATCTGTATGGGTGTTCTTATGAATGCTTGCAACAGCTCGAAACCGCAAAAAAATGATAGGGAATGGATAGCGCTCTTTAATGGAAAAGATTTAGACGACTGGTTTGTAAAAATAAACGGACACGACATTGGCGTAAACTATGGGGAAACCTTCCGGGTGGATAGTGGTATTCTAAAAGTAAGTTATGATCAATACGGTGATTTTAACGATCAGTTTGGTCATTTATATTACAAAATTCCATTTTCTCATTACCATTTGATTGCCGAATATCGGTTTGTTGGCGAACTTCATCAGGGAGCACCGAGCTATACTTTACGCAATAGTGGGATCATGTTTCATTCCCAAGACCCACGTAAGATGCTGAAGGATCAAGATTGGCCTATATCTATTGAGATGCAGTTACTAGGAGGTTTGGGAGATGGAAAAGAAAGACCCACAGGAAATATGTGTTCTCCAGGTACACATGTGGTCTATAAAGGAAAGCTGTCAGAAGAGCACTGTATCAATTCTACGTCCAAAACATATCATGGGGATCAATGGGTTACGGCAGAACTTATCGTTCTTGGAGATTCTTTAATCAAACATGTGATCAATGGGGACACGGTGTTGCAATATTCAAAACCCCAGATCGGTGGATCGGTGGTCAATGGTCACGATCCAGCAGAAAAAATCGACGGTAAATTACTAAATAAAGGTTTTATTGCATTACAAAGTGAGGGACAGCCAGTGCAATTTCGAACAGTGAAATTATTAGATCTTAGTCAGAAAACGCGATCAGGAAAGAAAAATAGATACATAAATTAAAAAGATATAAAGAGATGATAAACTCGATTATATATGAATATTTCATCGCCATTTGTTTTGCGTCGTGTTGCGCGATGTACTTTTCACCGCTCCATGCACAAGTTTCAAAGACTTGGGTAGCCGATCAAGGAGATGGCACGTATAAGAACCCGATTTTATATGCCGATTATTCCGATCCGGATGTAATACGCGTAGGGGATGATTATTATATGATCGCATCGAGTTTTAATACCGTACCGGGGTTACCCATATTACACTCCAAGGATCTGGTAAACTGGCAGATTGTGAACTACGCACTTCGGGATTTGAATCTCGAAAGAGTGCCGACAGGATTTTTTGATAAGCCTCAGCACGGAAAAGGCGTGTGGGCACCTTGTATCCGTTACCATAAGGGAGAGTATATAATCTATTGGGGCGATCCGGATTTTGGTATTTATGTGGTTAAGACGAAAGATATTCTAGGAGCTTGGGATAAGCCAATCCTAGTATTGCCAGGCAAGGGACGCATCGATCCAAGTCCTCTGTTCGATGATGACGGTAAAGTCTATTTAACGCATGCTTGGGCAGGGAGCCGTGCGCAGTTTAATAGCGTGATGACTGTTTGTGAAATGGACGAAACGGGAACAAAGGTGATTGGTGAAGAAAGCCTGATTTTTGATGGTAACGATGGTGTCAATCACACAATAGAAGGGGGCAAGTTTTATAAGAAGGACGGTTATTATTATCTGCTGGCACCGGCAGGTGGGGTAGAAATGGGGTGGCAGATCGCGTTACGTTCCAAAAATGTATATGGCCCTTACGAGGTGAAACGGGTTCTCGATCAGGGAAAAACGGAAATAAACGGTCCGCATCAAGGGGGACTTGTGCAAACACAAACCGGTGAATGGTGGTTCATTCATTTTCAAGACAAAGGACCATACGGGCGTGTGGCGCATCTACAGCCTGTGCAGTGGAAGGATGGCTGGCCTGTAATGGGTATAAATGATAGAGATTATTGTGGCGAGCCGGTTACGGCCTATCGCAAACCGGATGTAGGAAAAAAATATCCTATGGTAACACCGGTGGAAAGTGATGAATTCAACAGTGCGAAGCTCGGTTTGCAATGGAGCTGGCATGCCAACCCTCAACAAGGGTGGGGATTCCCATCAACCAATGGCTATATGCGAATGTATGGACAATATTATCCGGAGAATTATACCAATTTCTGGGATATTCCTAACCTATTATTGCAAAAACTGCCCGCTCCGAAATTTACGGCTACCGCGAAACTTACCGCTATATTACAAAACGAAGGAGATCAAGCAGGTTTAATTATGATGGGGTGGGACTATGGGTATGTTGCACTGAAAAAGACGGCCGATGGTTATGCAATTGCGCACGCAACTTGTAAAGAGGCTGAACAAAAAGGGGAGGAAAAATTGTGGGTAACTATTCCTACTAAAAATTTAAAAACGGAGGTGAAATATAACTATCAGACCCGTTTGGAACCCACAGAGGCTTATTTGCGTATTAACTTAGATGAAAGTGCTGTATGTCGGTTTTCCTATAGTGCCGATGGCAAAGAATTTCATCCAATTGGCGAACCCTTTCAGGCAAGACAAGGAAAATGGATAGGCGCTAAAATGGGGCTGTTTATTTTGAATGCGACGCAGGGATCACCAAGATCTTGGATAGACGTGGATTGGTTTAGGGTACAACCTTGATCACCCTGTTCCCTTATCCTTAACCCTGTTCTAGCAGTACAGTATTAACAAATAGCTTTTGAAAACTTTACTTTTCAAAAGCTATTTTAATGTTCTTCTATATATCTTGGTTTCGCGGCTTTTCTTCCGAAAACAATCATGACAATAATCATCAGGATTAAGAAATAAAAAGAACTTTGCCAAGAGCTATCCCAATCGTGTAATATACCGAACGCAGGCGGACCAACTGCGGCTATCAATAGCCGATGGTGTATCATTGAACTACCATGATACAATCTTTTTTTACAATTTTACCTAAATATATACTGTCGGTGCTGATGTTACTGCCATCGGACGCAAGAAATGCCAGGTAAACGTGATAGGCTGCACCCTTAGGTGCTTGTGCTATAGAAATAATCTGTTCCCCATCTTCCAAATAACTATCTTGTAAGACGCCGGCTGTATTTATACGGTCTACACCATCATCGGGGTAGAGTAGCGCTATGCACCGAAACATTCTGTCTCCGTGCTTCTGTCTGAAGTCGGTATCCACTTGCCAACGTATAGTAACTTGCCCATCCTCTTGATCGATCTCAACATGGGAAACAGGTGAGGGTAATCCTCGGCTTATAGCAAAATTTTCGTAATCCAGACGGTATTGTTCATCTTCGACAATAACGCTTTCCCGTAGGTTATAAGACATCGCAGAGTTATGTCCGGTACGATTTGGCGCATATTGCATAAAGCCCAAACGAACAAAACGAACAATAGGTGATAAGCATTCTTGCATAAAGGCAAACTTGCTCTGGTTCCTCCGCTGTCCTGATGTGGGTTTTCGATTTTTCTTTATTCGGGGAAGGCTTCTTACATAATAAATGTCTTTCCATTTACAAAAAACAGACGGACCTACTTTGCCCGAAACAGTACCGTTAATACCATTCTTAACTCTTGCCATGATCTAGAGAATTTATAATTATGCTATTAAGATAGGGAATAATCAAGTATATTCCAAATACTGAAGTAATAATTACTTTATATTTTAAAGATATATAATTAGAAGTTTAATCGTATCTTTTCCGATTTTATCCGAATAATATCCGAACAAAGTCCGAATGATACCCTTATAAGATCCTATTTATTTGTTAATTAGAAGATACGTTAAATTAAGGCTTAATACAAGTGTGTTATGGAAAAAAAACAAGATTAATAGTTAAGAGGTAATTGTCTGATCCACTTTATTTTATTTTTTTGCTAATTTTCGTACAGTAAGGATTTTTCAACTACAATCTATATCGTAATTAAACTACAAAAAGGACACGCTTAAAAACGTTTAAATCTATAATATCATAACTTATTGATTATAAGGTTCTCTAATGGGTGTCGCATGGACGCTACAAGAATTTTTTTCGATAGCATACCAATCCATTCGAAGCATTAATTTAGGGCCTTACTAATTTAAAATTTTAACTATTATATGATGGAAGTGAAGATGTCTTCGAAATTTATCGCCGAGTTAATTGGTACTTTTGGCTTGGTTCTTTTTGGCTGTGGTGCTGCAGCTATTGCAGGAGTGGATACCATGGCGGGATTATCCGGATTAGGATTACTGGGCATATCTATGGCATTTGGTCTTTCCGTTGTCGTTTTTGCTTACGCCATTGGTGGTATTTCAGGTTGCCATATCAACCCCGCAGTCACAATCGGTGTGCTGTTGGCAGGTAGAATGCCAGCGAAGGACGCTATTGTATATATCATTGCACAGTGTCTGGGGGCTCTTCTCGGCGCATTTGTCCTACAACAGATACTAGGCGGGCAGTTGGCAGGCTTTACGGCTGGCGAATGGGCCTATGGCGCCAATGGTTGGGGCGCAAAATACCAAAGTGAGTACGGAACAACAGCGGCTTTCATTACCGAGACCGTTTTGACTTTTATTTTTCTGTTCGTCATCTTGGCTACGACGTCTAAAGTTGGCAACACCACAATGGCCGGTTTGGCAATCGGATTTACACTTTTGCTGATCCACATGGTTGCTATCCCAGTCACAGGTACCTCTGTTAATCCTGCACGCTCATTTGGCCCCGCTATTCTGGCCGGTGGACAAGCATTATCTCAGCTGTGGTTATTTATTGTTGCTCCGATTCTAGGAGCGGTAATAGCTGCCATGGTATGGAAAGTGACAGAGCCGAAAGGTGATACGATAGCATAGCCACGAAATGTTGAAAATAAACCGCTCCATAGGAAGTTTAATTTTCTTAAAATACTTATCTTCGTGCAATGGATAATTTTATTGTTTCAGCACGGAAATATCGCCCCGTTACCTTCGACTCTGTTGTTGGTCAGCAGCATATTACCAGCACGCTCAAAAATGCCATTCACAATAATCAATTGGCGCAGGCTTTTTTGTTTTGTGGGCCGCGTGGTGTCGGTAAAACGACGTGCGCGCGTATTTTAGCGAAAACAATAAACTGTGAGCATATCAGTGAACAGGCGGAAGCCTGTGGCACTTGCGAGAGCTGCAAATCTTTTCAACAAGGGAACTCTTTTAGTATCCACGAATTAGATGCAGCATCTAATAACTCCGTGGACGACATCCGTAGCTTGATTGAGCAGGTTCGTATCCCACCACAGGCCGGCAAATACAAGATTTATATCATTGACGAGGTGCACATGCTTTCGCAGGCAGCTTTCAATGCATTTTTGAAAACATTGGAAGAACCTCCTTCGTATGCTATTTTTATTCTGGCAACGACAGAGAAACACAAGATCCTCCCTACTATACTTTCCCGTTGTCAGATATTTGACTTCAACCGGATCAGAGTAGAAGATATGGCGAATCATCTCGCTTCCATTGCGCAAAAAGAACAGATAACTTTCGAGCCGGATGGGCTGCATATTATTGCACAGAAGGCTGATGGGGGGCTTCGGGATGCACTATCCATGTTTGACCAGATTGTCAGTTTCTCGAATAGAAATATCACCTATCAAACCGTCATCGATAATCTCAATATTCTAGATTATGATTACTATTTCCAGCTGATGGACAGTGTCTCGGCAGAGGATGCCGCACAAGCGTTATTGATTTTTGATAAAGTATTGAACAACGGTTTCGATGGCGGCCATTTTATTAGTGGACTGGCAACACATATTCGTAATTTATTGGTGTCCAAAGAGCCTGCAACGCTCAAGTTATTAGAAGTAAGCGAAAATATTAAACGTAAATACATGGATCAGTCGCAGGCACTTAGCTCTGGGCTGTTGCTTTCTGCGTTGAACATTGCCAATCAGTGCGAAATCCATTACAAAAGCAGTAAAAACCAACGCCTACAAGTAGAGTTAGCACTATTAAAGATGTGTCATATCGCGTCGGCCATTTTACTGGGTAAGCAAGGAAGTTTTACACCGGCCGCTGCTACGACAGAGGTAAAAAAAAAACTCCCTGACACAAGTATAGGCCATCCAACGGCTGTAGCCAACAGTGTTCCTGCTCCCAAACCCGTATCTTCTGTCAAAGAACCTGCACCTATACAGGCTCTAAACAGTAATCCGGCGCCGGTTGTGGAAAATACGGCTGTGACAACGGAAAAAACAGCTGTAAAAAAGGGCTGGGGAAAGATCTCTACTTCGGTGAATGTACCCAACTTAAATACCATATTTGAGGATAAGGCGGAAGCTGATACGGATGAACCAGACCTTGTTCAAGGTAATGAGTTCCGGGAAGTTACTTTCAACGCATTTATTTCACAATGGAATACCTTTGCGAATGGTTTGAAACAAACAAACCGCATTACGCTATATACAATTATGACGGCTAATCCTCCGCGTTTAAACGGTGTCATGATTGAGGTGGATGTGGAGAATGCGGTGCAAATGGATGAGCTTAAATTAGGTAAAATAGATATTTTAAATTATCTGCGGGTTAAACTTCAAAATTTTTCACTTGACCTAACGGGTATACAAGTGGAAGTTACCAAGGTCAGAAAACCATATACTTCCGTAGAAAAATACCAGGCAATGGTTTCCAAAAACCCTGCGCTGGAGACACTTCGTAAAGCATTTAATCTGGGATTGAGTTAAATACACCTTTCTTTTGTTATCTTTGCCCAAAATTGTTCATTATAATACGCCAACTAATAAAATATGCGAAACTTCCAACACAGGGAACGAGGGGAAAAGCGAGAATCAAACCAAATGGTATTCGGTATCCGTGCCGTCATTGAAGCGATTGATAGCGGCAAGGAAATTGAATCATTATTTGTACAGCGAGGGTTGAGCGGCAGTCTCTTCTTGGAATTAAAATCTTTGTTGAAAGAGCATAATATCGGGTATCAACAGGTGCCCATTGAAAAGCTAAACCGCATTACGCGGAAAAACCATCAAGGCGTTATAGCGGTGATATCACCGATTACTTATCAACATGTCGAAGACCTATTACCCACTATCTATGAAAAAGGGGAGACGCCGCTTTTGCTGATGCTGGATGGTGTAACGGATGTGCGCAACATGGGGGCTATTGCGCGTACGGCGGAATGTGCCGGCGTCCATGCGATTATTGTTCCTAAAAAAGGATCGGCGGAGATCAATCCGGATGCGATCAAAACGTCAGCCGGAGCGCTATATAAGATTCCGGTATGCCGCGAAGATGCATTGGGACGTACGGCGCGTTTCCTTATCGAATCGGGTGTACAGCTGGTTGTCGGGACGGAGAAGACACAAGATTCCGTTTACGATGTGGATTATACGGTACCCACCTGCATTGTTTTAGGTGCTGAAGATGTTGGTGTATCAGATGACTTGATTCGTGTTTCGGATAAACTGGCGAAAATACCGATGTTTGGTGAAATCAAATCCTTAAATGTATCAGTCTCGGCAGGCATTGTTATCTATGAGGCTATACGGCAACGTCATAAATAGTTTGTAATAGTTGAAAAAACAGATTTATAGGCAGTTACGGGTGTATCGATATGTTTTCTATCGCGAAACGCTCGTTGATCCCCGGGAACATTTTTGGTCTTTTGTCGGCGCTTTTGTCGGCATTTTTATTATCGCTTTTACGCAATCTCTACACTTGCCAACATTGGAGAACGTATTTTTAATCGGTTCGTTCGGAGCTTCTTCTGTTTTAGTGTATGGAGCCATACAAAGTCCGCTGGCACAGCCACGAAATCTTGTTGGGGGGCATGTGGTATCCGCACTTGTTGGAGTCACCGTTGCTCGGATACTACCCGATATTATATGGCTTACCGCTCCTCTGGCTGTAGCTTCTTCTATCGTTTTTATGCAGATGACCCGTACACTTCATCCACCCGGCGGTGCTACCGCATTGATCGCGGTGACCGGTGGTACCAAAGTTGCTTCCTTGGGTTACTGGTATGTATGGAGCCCGGTGTTGTCCGGAGCGCTGATCTTATTGCTCACGGCACTTGTATTCAATAACATCACTGCTAAACGTCATTATCCGGTTAAATATTCGCGGTTACGCCGGTCTCGAAGAAGACATTTAAAGGCTAAAAGGCTTGGGAAAAGGCGTTAAGCTTTTCTGTAGAATAGAAGAAAGAAAAAAGCCGGATTTTCATTTAGAAAATCCGGCTTTTATAATGATAAATCGTAATGATTAATATCTAGAGCGAGAAGAAGAAGACTGACGTCTTCCGGAGCGCTCTCCACCGCCGAAGCCACCAGAACTACGTCTGTCGCCTCTGAAAGAACCTCCTTTTCTGTCTCTATCTCCACCTCCGCTTCTGCGTCTTCCGCCGCTGTCGCCGCCTCTAGAGCGACCACCGCTGCGGCTTTCGTCGCCAGATACTTCCACGCGAACTGCACGGCCATTGTACTCTGTACCTTGGAAACCTTCGAATACTTTGTTTACCTCTGCATCTTGTACCTCGAAGAAAGTGAATACACCTTTCATGTCGATTTTTCCAACTGACTTTCCGGAGATATTTGCTGCATCACAAATAAGACCGAGCATGTCTCCACGTGAAAACTCATCTACAGAGCCAAGGTTGATGAACAGGCGTGTGTACCCGCTGGAAGCAGTTCTGCTTCTACGATCACCACGTTCTCCGCGATCACCCCGTTCTCCACGGTCGCCATCTCTTTCGCGAGCATCAACGTTCAAGTCTGGCGCGTTTTGGTAATAATCCAAGAAACGGTTGAACTCTAACGAAGCAAAACGTGTAATGATGTCTTCTTTCGACAAATCTTGCATACTTTCCATGATACTTGGAAGGTATGGTGCAATCCGCTCCTCGTTGATCTCTGCATTACGTATTTTATCCGTCATGGCAAGAAGTTGTTTTTCAACGACTTCACCAGCTTGAGGTACTTGTTTCTTTTCAAACTGTTTGCCTATGATTTTCTCGATACGACGGATTTTTCCTAATTCCTTAACGTTGATTAATGAAAGGGAAACGCCAGTCTTTCCGGCGCGAGCCGTACGGCCCGAACGGTGTGTGTAATTCTCAACTTCATCTGGTAAGGAGAAGTTAATAACGTGTGTCACATCGTTCACATCAATACCACGGGCAGCCACGTCTGTTGCAATTAACAGTTGCAAGCTACGGTCGCGGTAACGTTTCATTACCTTGTCACGTTGTTGTTGAGATAAATCTCCGTGCAACGAATCTGCGTTGTAGCCATCTTTCACCAAAGCTTCCGCAATCTCTTGTGTTTCAATCTTTGTACGACAGAACACAATACCGAAAATCTCTGGATAATAGTCTACAATACGTTTGAACGCCGCATATTTGTCTCTAGCCTTAATGACATAATAATGGTGTTCAATGTTTGCATTACCGGTGTTTTTTGTGCCAACGGTAAGCTCTTGAGGGTTGGTCATGTAGTTTTGTGCTATACGACGTACCTCTTTTGGCATAGTTGCTGAAAACAACCATGTTTTCTTTGTGTCGGGCGTTTCCGAAAGAATGTTGTTGATATCC